>ODAI013204507.1_pt1 | contig 45314 bp, 39 predicted proteins | sample 1539321 | NCBI WGS metagenome assembly ODAI01 (sample SAMN02144231, study PRJEB22623) | gut metagenome | biome: sheep rumen | host: Ovis aries | place: New Zealand
CCGGGACAGATCTACTATGCGGAGAATGACCGTAAAAAGATCAATCTGCACACCACGGAAGGGGTGATCGTCTTATATGCATCCATGCAGGAGATGGAGAAAAAACTGGGGGAAGGATTCTTTCGCTGTCACAGGGGATTTCTGGTCAATATGGCGCATATTGCAGGATACAATGGGGACAGTATCCGTGTAGATAACGGGGATACGGTTTATCTGGCCAGAGACCGATATCATGTGTTTACCGAAGTGTACGCCGAGTACCTGGGGAGAAAACTGTGAGGGAAATTCTGTTTGAGTGTATTGCATTTGGAGTATATGTCACACTGGGATTTGTGCTTTCCTGGTATTGCGGCAGATTTGCCAAAGCGAGATTTGAAGCGTACCTTGGTGGCAAATACTATATTGTTCCTGCCTGGGTGATCCTGCGGGAATTGATGAGCAGTCTGTGGAACACGGAGTATCAGCCGGTTATGACGATCATAAAGCAGTTGAGCCTGGCAGTTATTTTATATCTGCTGATCCGGTGCTTTTATCAAACCTATTGGCAGATGCGGTTGTATCTGTGCGCCACTTATATCGCCATCAGTGATGTAAGCCTGTTTTTGGTACTGGAGCTTACGCCGCTTCAGAGTTATGTCTTTCAGTATTGTATCGATATGTTTGATGCGGGAAGATGGAGCTACGAAACGGCAATGGTGATTGTGGAAGACGCTGGGGTTGTGATGCAATTGCTCACCAATGTGATCCAGGTGTCGCTGTTTGGTATACTGATTCGGATCGTGGCGGATCAGTTTCAGGATAAGCGGGTTAGACTGGATACCCGGGATGTGCTGTATCTGCTTTCACCGGCGTTTATGGGATGGGTGCTGGGGATGTTGCTTCGCAGTATCCTCTACACGATAGAGGATGGTGTGCCCCGGCTGTTGTATGACCGATATCCGGTATTGCATCTGTTTATACCGTTGATGTGGATCACGATCCTCGGTGGAATGGTCCTGACGATTCTGTTCTACCGGGACATGACGGCGCATAAGGAACAGGAATTTGGGATGCGGATGCTGGAGCAGCAGGTGGAAGGACTGCAATCCCAGCTGCGGGAAGTGGAACGGGTGAATGAAGCCGGGCGCGCCCTGCGGCATGACATGAAGAATCTGCTGTCAGTTGTCTGTAATCTCAGCACAGCTGGGGAAAACGGGCTGCTCGGTCAATATCTTGCGGATGTGGAACACAGCATCCGGGAAGCGGATTTTAAGTTCCAGACGGGGGACGGCGCGGTAGACAGCCTGATCAACATGAAGTATTATGCGGCGGTAGAACGGGTCCCCGGAATTCTGTTTGATGCGGACGCACTTCTGATTCCGAAGGAGAAGAAGATTCGAAGCTTTGACTTATGCCTGATCTTGGGAAATGCGCTGGACAACGCAATCGAAGCCTGTGAAAGACTCTGCCCAAAGCAGGGGGACAAATGCTTTATCACAGTATCCACAAAGATGAAAAATAATACGTTACTGATTGAGGTGAGAAATACTTTTAACGGTGAATTGCGCATGGAATCCGGAGGAAAATATCCTGACAGCCTGAAGGGAGACAAGACAACGCATGGGATTGGCATGCACAACATGAAAAGGGTGGCAGAAAAGTATTTCGGGGATGTCACGTTTGGCTGTGCAGAAGGAATTTTTACACTGTGGATCACGCTGCAAAACCAACCGCCACAGCCGGGACATTCAGGACATTTTTTTTGATAAAGGGGGTTCAGAAAGGCTCTGCTGTTGCCGATAATTATGATAAGGGTATTTGTCTTATAAACGGATTTATAAGCATGTAATGCCATGGAGGGTATGCAATGAATATTTCGATGAACAATTCTTTGAATGGTTCCAATTCCTATCTGTATGCATCTAAACGGTCCCGCGGAATGCAGACCGCAGGCAATCCATGGAATGATCAGCAAAGCGGCGATACCGCAAGGGAAAGAGCATTGGAAAAATCCCGGGAAGTGAAAAAAATGGTCAGGAGCCTGAACCAGACCAAGACAGAAAATGAAAACCCGTACGCTGTAAATTCCAAGGATAAAATAAAAGATCTGATGGGAACGACAGGCTCGTCCAAGAGCGACAAGGATAAGAAAGCAAAAAAACATACGAACTATAACTACAAAGAAGTGGCCAATAAGATCCTGCGGGCGAAGACTTCCGTCAGTGCTGGACAGGCGGTGCTTTCGGCGAAACGCAAGGTGCTGGAGGTGCGGCGCAAGATGGCAAGCAGCGACGGAGACGCGGATGAGCTGCAGGCTGCACTGACTCATGCAAAGCGTATGGAGATGGCGGCGAGAAAGAAGAAGCACCACCTGGAATTGGAAGAGCTGGTGGTGACGACCCAACAGAGGGACGAAAAACTCGACAAGATGGAGGAGGCCGCATCCGATATCAACAGTTCCATGGTGCAGGCTTCCGAGGAGCAGGTAGCAGAGCGAGAGGACGCCATCTTTGAGGAACGAGAGGAGATGTTGGATGAGATCACGGAAGGGATAGCCGGCGAAGGCGCGGGTGGCTCTGGCAACGGAGAGACAGCTGTGATTTCGGACGACATGATGGCGGAGCTGAATGAGATGATCGCCGAATTCGGGGAAGAGGAATTAAAGCAGCTCGAAGAAGAAATGGAGATGCTGGAGAACATGGAAGTCATTGATCCTCACATGAGCAAAGAGGATCTGGAGGACTTGAAGCGGAAGCACAGAAGCGCCGAGAACAAAGCCATCATGAAGGCAAACATGGACTATCTGAAGACGATGATCAAGCACAGTCTGCAGGCCGGCGGAGCCGGGGCATCCGCTGGAGCCGGATCCGGCAGCAGTGTAGCAGGGGGTGGGGTTCCCGCGATTCCTGCCGGAGTGGACGTGGCGGTTTCTGGAGTAGACTGCTCCGCGGCGGCAGCTGTACCAACCATTGATGTGCAGCTTTGAAAAATTGTGTGTTGTGCTCATATTGACATAGGAGGAATGGAAGCTGTCTGTACAGTACCATTCCTCTTTTTATGTCGGCTATGGTTCTAAATCTTTTATAAACAATGATCAATTGGGTTGCTTTTCTGAAAAGTGACGATTAAAATGGGAGAAAGAAACAGGAGCGGAAGGAATTGCAAATATGGATGGGAAAGATTTCGGCATTTATGGCGCACAGACCACAGTCCTGCCGCAGGTGATGGAGCTGTTTGCGGATCAGATAGAGGCGTTTTACAGGGAGATGTTTGAGCGGACAGGATCCCATGTGTATGAACATTTAAATTTCAGGATCAAAGATGAGGAGAGCATGCGGGAGAAGTGCAGACGGCAGGATCTGGAAGAGTGTCCGCAGAATGCGCTCCGCACGATTCACGATGCCATCGGTTTTCGGATCGTATGTCTCTTTCGCGAGGATGTGGACCGCTGTGTGGAATTTTTGCGAAATCTGCCGGGTTGTCAGGTGGAAACGGAAAAAGATTACATCCGCCAGGCGAAACCGAACGGCTACCGCAGCTACCACATGATCCTTTTATTTACGGCGCCCTTTGAGGATGTGGACGGAGCGAATCCGGGGAAATTCTATATCGAGGTCCAGCTGCGTACGATCGCCATGGATGCATGGGCTGCACTGGAGCATGAGATCAAATATAAGCATGACATCAAGAATCCGGAGCTGATTGGCAGAGAACTGAAACGCTGCGCGGAGGAATTGGCGGCATGTGACGTGTCCATGCAGACGTTGCGTAATCTGGTCAACAGAGAAGTGTAAGCTGAGAAATAAGAACAGAGAAATGAAACAGAGAACAGGAAAGAGCGGGAATTGACCATATGAAAATACTACTTGCTGAGGATGAAAATGATCTGCGTGATGTGCTGACCGAATATCTGCAGGAGTTTGAGCATGATGTATATGCGTTTGAAAACGGTCTGCTGGCACTGGAGGAGAGCAGGCGGAATGCTTTTGACGTCATCGTGCTGGATATCATGATGCCTGTGATGGACGGGCTGACGGCACTGGCACAGATGCGTGAGGAGGGAAATGTGACTCCGGTGTTGATGCTGACCGCCAGGAGCGAGGTGGACGATAAGATTGCAGGGTTGAATGCCGGTGCGGACGATTATCTGGCAAAGCCTTTTGTGATGAAGGAACTCCTGGCCAGGATCAATGCACTGACCAGAAGGCGAAATGTATTCGAGACAAAGATCCTGACGATCAACAATCTACAGTTAAATACGGAGTCCGGCACCATCAGCGCAGTGAATTCCATCAGTCTGTCCAATCAGGAGACCAGATTGATGGAGCTGTTGATCCACAACAGGGAAAAGCAGTATGCCATGGAGGAACTGCTGAACCGCATCTGGCCGGAAGAGGCGGAGGCCGGAACGGAGTTGGTGAAGACCTACCTTTTGTTTTTGACAGATAAGCTGGCGGCGATCGGAGCAAATGTAAAGATACAGACAGATGAGCAGGAAAGGGTTTGGCTGGCATGATCAGGAAACTTAGAAGAAACTTTATTGCACTGGCCATGGGGACTTTGATCATGGCAATGGGCATGGTCCTGGGCATTGTGGCACTGCTTGCCATGCATCAGGTGACGGAGCAGTATGAGATCCTGTTGGACTGGATGCTCACATATGACGGAAAGCTTCCTGACAGGATGGAAGAGATTGATGAAGAGACCAGACAGAATCTGGCAGCCATTCCGGAGATCATTTATGAGACCCGGTATTTCAGCGTGGAACTGGATGCCGACAGGGAGATCACGGATATGCATCTTTCTTTTATTCACAGTGTGAATGCCGATACGGTCCGGAAGCTGACAAAGACAGCGCTGAAATATAAGAGTCGTCACGGCTGGATATGGAATCAGGGCAGTCAGTATCTGTTTAAGTGGAAAGTGAACGAGGATGGCAGTGTTTTGCTGGTGTTTATCGATGCGACCAGCAGAGCATGGATCCTCGCTGTTGTGACGCAGTATATGATGCTGATGGCAACCATTGTGGTGGTGGTTTACTTTTTTCTGTACAGCTGGTATTCCCGGAGAATTGTACAGCCCTATATCGAAACCCAGGAACAGCAGAAGCGCTTTATTACCAATGCCAGCCATGAGCTGAAGACGCCGCTTGCGGTGATCTCGGCGAACACGGAGATGCTGGAAGCCAAAAACGGAGAAAATAAATGGACCCAGTCCACCATGCGTCAGATCGAGCGGATGACGGGACTGATCCAGGAACTGGTGACATTGTCCCGGTTGGATGAAAAAAAGAAAACGGAATTTGTCAAGGTTGACTGGTCGCAGATCTGCGCACAGGAGGCGGAAACTTTTGCGGAGGTGGCGCATACCGCAGGGGTCGCCTTTGGGCAGGAAATCGCAAAGTCTGTCTGGGTAAAGGGCGAGGAGAAAGCATTGCAGGAATTGGTGACGATCCTGTTGGACAATGCGGTGAAATATTGTGATGCAGACGGTACCGTATCGGTGCGGCTGACAGCGGAGAAGCATAACGCGAAGCTGACCGTTTCCAACAGTTATGTAGACGGAAAAGATGTGGACTATGAGCGCTTTTTTGAGCGTTTCTATCGGGCGGATGAATCCCATAACAATAAAAAGTCCGGTTATGGAATCGGACTTTCTATCGCAAAACAAATGGTTGAAATTTTGGGCGGACAACTACAGGTGGATTGGGAAAACGGATTGATCCGCTTTACAGTTCAGTTGAAGACCATATGACCTGTGGCATGGAGAGGTTATTCATAAACAAGGTCTCCAGTAGAAAATCTGGCGTCAGGCAGGGATGTGGTAGAGTGCTTGCCAGCCTTGCTGCCGGTGCCGTATCCACGACTTCCGACCCATACATGGATGACGTCATTTTCATCCATTGTCATCATGATGTGTTTATACCCATTTTCGCCACTGCTGCGTGCAATTGCGTTTTGCAGCGTCTTACTGTAAAATAATTTTGTGGAACCTTTTGTACGGATTTCTTCCACGTTGACGCCGGTAGCGGCAAGGGAATCGTAAATATATCCGCCGGGCTGAAAATTGGGCTGGCCGTAGCTCTTTGAAGCAATTCCCTTTTTGGAAATTTCAAGTACCGGTTCTCCGGCATTATACATATCGGCCACAAGATGATTCGTATCTGTGGTACCGCCGAAGTAATCCTCATATAGATCCTGAGGTGTATATCCGCCAATTGTATATTCCAGCGTCAGCGCCTGGGCAATTTTATTTAATGTGTCCACGTCTTTGGCAATGTTGGCATTCTCTACGTGCTGCAAATACATGGGAACAAGTATACCTGTTAGCACTGCCATGATGGTGACTACTATGATCAGTTCAATCAATGAAAATCCCTTATGATCCGATTGGATATGATATTTTCCCTTTTTCATATTTCCCCCCCTATTTTATATTTGTACCAATTGCAATCGGCAGCCTCATAAAGTCAGCGAAGGGGATAGGCCCTGTTGCCACAAATCCCTGGTAGGCATAGATATCATATTCTTTGATCATGTCCAGGGTGTCGGCATCTCCGATCCCTTCCGCGCAGATCATGATCTTGGACTCTGCGGCAAAAGCGCATAGCGCCCGCAGCAGAGCCTTATCTTTTTCACTGTTTTTCATATGTGCCACAAAATCTCTGCCCACTTTGATGATATCTACAGGCAGGCTTCTTACCAGCCGCAGATCCAGAAGGCAGGACCCGTCCAGAGCCACATGTATACCGCAGGATCGGAGATAGATGACTTCCCGCTTCAGAAAGTCTGGATTCAGAAAGCGGCAGCGGTCGGTCAGTTCCAGACACAGATTTTTGCCGGGAAAATTCTGCTCTTTTAAGTAACTCAACAATTGCTGATGAAATTCCGGCTGCTCCAGCTGACGGTTGGCAAGGTTGATGTTGATGATGAGGTCAGGATTCTTCTCCAGTATTTTTTTGCCGTCGCTGATGGCGGTTTTCAGGATCCAGTTGCCCAGTCGGGAGAAAGAACTGTCATTCTCCAGCCAGAGCAGAAATTCTGCGGGGGAAATGCGTCCGAAGGGCTCGCAATCCCATCGCAGGAATGCGCCGCTTCCGATGGCTTTATCATCCGAGGCGCGCAGGATCGGCTGGTAGAACAGTGCGAAATTGCGGCAGCCGTTTTCCACATCGCTGTGGATACGGTTCACCAGTTCGATGGTTTTTCCGTTGTCGTTCAGGTAATCGTTCTGGAGAATGACCGGCTCGCCTTCCGCTTCGTTCTGGGACTTGGTCTGGGCAAATTTGGCGCAGGCTAAGAGTGCGTGGACATCGATGGAGGGATCATCTGCCACAACGATCCCAGCACTCAAGCGTACATTGATCCGGGTGTCATCCACGGTCAACATATGCAGTGCATAGTTCCGTTGACCGATGTAAAGGCGGCGCATATCGGATGCGGTCATGATCTCTGAACAGAATAAGAGCATGGTGCCTTCCCCGCGGAATAATTTTCCAGCTCCGTTTGAAAGTTCTTTCAGATGATCCGCCAATGCGGCCAACACTTTGTTGCCGAAGGTATAGCCATAGAGGGTATTGATCTCGGCAAAATTCGTGGTACCGATCAGCATGATCACGGCATGCCGTCCTGTCACAAAAAGCTCCCGCAGATATTCCAGAAAACGTACCTGGTTGGGTAGACTTGTGGTGGGATCGGTATGGGGCTCCACCCCCTGGCTGGTGATCACTGCGGCAATGTAGGCCGGTGTGCCGGCATAGTCTTTTACCGCGAAATATTTTACCGAGCAGGAGAGGTAATTCCCGTTTCTGTCATGCAGACGCCACATGGCATCTTTTTTTTCAAGGCGCCTTGTGGTCATGGCATGGATATCTGCAGCAAATGAATCGGCGTCTTCCGGAGCCAGCAGTTCCCGGAAGACCTGGGACTGATGATGGACATATTCTCCGGGCAGTGCAAAATCTTTCACTGCCTCAGCGGACCAGCGTGCCACATCACTGTCAATATCGAGCATAAAGAAATAACGACTCTTTGTGCCGGTTGAAGTAACAAAGCTGTCATATAGTTTGCTGATGCGGTAATAAACTGCACTGTTGTCCATGACGCCCTCCTATCCCTTTTATTATAATTATCTCGACACAAACAGAGAAAAAGTTTATGGAATGTGTTGCGATCCTGTAAAAATTTTTTTAAAATAAAAAGTAGGACAAAAGAGGGAGGTAAAAAGTATGGATATGCAGAAGTTATATGCAATCCTATATCTGGAGATTAATCTGGTATCCGTGATCCTGATCGGCATCATCCGGTTTAAGACAAGCGGGATTTCCAAGATGGTGGCGCAGCGGAATTTTGCCATGGCCATCGATGCTCAGATTCTTTTCTTTATGTCGGATACCTTTTGTGTTATGATGCAGAACGGCATACTGCCATACAGCGGCACGGGAGTCCTGGTGGCGAAGGAGCTCTATTTCTTCGCCACGGCGGTGATGTGCTTTTTCTGGTTTGTCTATTTTGAATATATGCAGGATGCGCCGTTTGTGAAGAGCAGGAAGCGGGTGTGGATCGCATCGGGATTGGTATGGATCATGGTACTGCTCCTGGTGGGCAATCTTTTTACCGGGATTCTGTTCTATGTGGACGGTGCAGGGAGTTATCATAGGGGACCGCTGTTTGCAATTCAATATCTGTTGTCGTATGTTTATGTTTTTGTGGCCTGTTTCCGGGCGCTGGTGGGTGCCTTTCAGAAAGAGAAGATTGCTCAGCGCAGACTGCTGATCTCTCTGGCGTTATTCCCTATCGGACCCGCGATTGCCGGGATCCTGCAGTTTCAATATCCGCAGCTTCCCCTGGCATGTGCCACATTGGCGATCTCCACCCTTGTCATGTATTTGAACTGGGTGGATGAAATGATATCCATTGATCCGCTGACCAGATTGAACAACCGCAAACAGCTGGTATACTCCTTTGAGCATTGGAAACACAGTCATGAGGAGGATTCGAATCTTTATCTGCTTCTCATCGATGCCAACAAATTCAAGGGGATCAATGACACCTACGGTCATATCGAGGGAGATGCCGCGTTGATCCGGATCGCGGATGCACTGCGCCTGGGCAGCAGAGAACTCAACAGACGGGCCAACATTGCCAGATATGGCGGAGATGAATTTGTCATGCTGGTGTGGGCGAACAGTCTGGAGGATATCACCGGACTGCAGAAAAAGATACAGGAGATCCTTACGGATCTGAATCGGAAAGCAGAGGCGCCGTATGAACTCACTGTGAGTATCGGAGCGGCGAAGGCCTCCGCCGACATTTCGCTAAAGGATTTGATCGTGCAGGCGGATGAGCAGATGTATGATGCAAAGGCAAGGCGGAGATAATAAAATAAGAACCCCACGACCTGTTCCGCATGGGCGGAGTCAGTCGCGGGGTTCCTTTATTTTACTTCAATACATCCTGAATATTAGTGAGGATCTCATCTTCGTTAAACGGCTTGTTGATAAAACGTTTTGCGCCGGATTTCAATGCCTGGATCAGCTTATCCTGCTGACCGGCAGCAGTGATCATGATCGCCCTTGCTTTCGGATCATAGGAGAGGATCTGATTCAAGGCTTCCAGGCCATCCATCTGGGGCATGGTGATGTCCAAGGTGACAATGTCAGGCTTGCATTTTTGGTATGCCTCCAGACCGTCTGCGCCGTTGGCGGCTTCCATCACCACCGTATAGTTCGCTTTTTCCAGAATATTGCGCAGCATGGTGCGGGACATCCTGGAATCGTCCACGATCAGCACGGTGCCTTTGCTGTCCGCAGATGCGGCGGCAGCTTCGCGCTGCATCACGTCGCCTAACTGCTCCGGTGTCTCACCGGCGATAAACTCGCTGTTGACGGAGATGAGCACGTCGATCTTTTTATTTTCCAGATAAACGGGAATCACATAAAAATCACCGGTAGCGGTTTGGTTTTTGAAGCTCAGAGGCGGCTCCATATCCACATTTGTTCCCTTTTTGCTCAGCTCGGTGGCAAAGAGACCGCTGGTCACATTAATAAATTCACTCACGGCGTCATAGGTATCCGCTGTCACGTGATCCATTGCCTCGTGGGAAAATTCAGAGGCAACCTTTAAGAATTCACCCTGATCTTCTTCCTCAGCAATGCCGATGAAGACGGAATCATCGCCGGCAAGTTCCTGATAGGACAGATGCGCGTAAGGAAGTTCCTTCAGATGCTTTGCCTTCTCGATATAATAATCCCGGGAGACAAAACGGGTCAGATTCCTTGCCACAAGTCCCGCAATATCTTTGATATAAGGCTTGGAAGAAAATACAAAGAGCGGGATCAGTTTATCAATGTCATCGGATTTTAAGGCGTCCATTTCGGCGTCCGAGAAGCCGATTTCCTTCTGAAAAGCCTTTAAGTGCTGTTCAATATCGCCGTTTGTCAGGCTGGTCAGTTCGGTCAGAAGCTGCACAAACTGAAGATAGGCATTCCCCTGCTTTGTCAGCAATGCGTCCATCTGCGCCGGTGTCAGCAGATTTTTTTCAATTGCAATATCACCAAAACGCTTATCCAGCTGACGCTGCAGCTGGTTGATCTCCTCTACCTGATCCTCGGTCAACAGCCCCTCCGCAACGGCAATCGTTCCCAGTTTTACGCGAACAGTCATCTGCTTGTCAATGATCTGCTGATAGGTCTCTTCACTGAGCAGAGACTGCTTTACCAGATATTTTCCAAATAATTGGCTGAACATATGTAACCCTCCCTGAAAAATGATAAATACCCTCCTGTTTATTATAACGTATTCCGAGGGAAAAAACTATCCCCTTTTTTTGTTTTCCGTACAAGCTGTCTTTCCTCTGAAGTTAGCGGTTGATAAGAAAGCGGGAATGAAGTAAAATAAAAGTAAGATCATGGGGCGGAAGAAGGTTTTTAATGTAGTTGAAAGGGGGTATTTCCATGCTGAAAGATTGGGTGAAAGCCAAGAAACCGAGTGATGAGGAAATGACGGCCAGATTGCAGAAGAGCCGTGCGCAGCTCGCCAATATGCAGATGGCGATCAAGGAGAAAAAACTGCCTGTGCTGGTGACTTTTGACGGCTGGGGCGCTGCGGGAAAGGGAAGCGTGCTGGGAAAGGTGATCAAGAACCTGGATCCCAGATTTTATAAGACTGAGACGCTGTCCAAACCGAGTGAGGACGAATTGCGCCGGCCGTTTTTGTACCGGTATTTTATCCGGATTCCGGAAGCGGGGAAATTCTCTTTCTTTGATGACAGCTGGATGAAGGAAGTGACCTCCAATCGACTGATGGGGCACACAAAGGCGGAGGAGTATCACAGACAATTGACCTCGATCAAGCGCTTTGAGAGGCAGCTTACGGACAACGGATATCTTGTGGTCAAATTTTTCTTCCACATTTCCGAGACGGAACAGAAAGAGCGTCTGAAGGAACTGGAAAAAGAGAAAAGTACTGCCTGGAGAGTGGAGAAATGGGACCGCTGGCAGAATGAGCACTATGACAAGTGCATGGATGTCTATGACGATTACCTTGAGGCCACCAATCAGTTTGTGGCACCATGGTATTTTATCGATGCCAAAAACAAAAAGTGGGCGGAGTTGCAGGTGACAGAGCAGCTGGTCAAGAGTATTGAGATCGCGCTGCAAAACACCGGTCGTGCCGCGGCAATCCTGCAGAACACATTTCCGTTGAAGCAGATGCCGAAACTCGGTGAGATCGATCTGAACAAGTCCGTTGACGATGCGGAATATGAAAGACAATTGGAGAAATTGCAGGCGCAGCTTGCAGACCTGCACAACCGGATCTATCAGAAGAAGATTCCCGTGATCATTACCTACGAGGGCTGGGATGCCGCGGGGAAAGGCGGTAATATCAAGCGGCTGACCGCCGCGCTGGATCCCCGGGGATTTGAGGTGCATCCCATCGCATCGCCGGAACCCAGGGAGAAGAACAGGCACTATCTATGGAGATTCTGGAACCGCCTGCCAAAGGACGGGCATATTGCCATCTTTGACCGCACCTGGTACGGCAGAGTCATGGTGGAGCGGCTGGAGGGATTCTGCTCCGAGAACGACTGGCAGAGAGCCTATAACGAGATCAACGAATTTGAGAAAGAATTGTGCGACTGGGGCGCTGTGTTGGTAAAATTCTGGGTCCATATTGACAAAGATACTCAGCTGGCACGTTTCACGGATCGACAGAATACCCCGGAGAAGCAGTGGAAGATCACCGATGAGGATTGGCGCAACCGGGAGAAGTGGGATGCCTATGAAGTAGCGGTGGATGAGATGATCCAGAAGACCAGTACAGTGTTTGCACCTTGGCATATTCTGGAGTCCAACGATAAGCATTATGCGAGACTGAAAGCACTGAAGACGGTGATCGAGGAGATTGAGAAGAAATTATAGGCGGGTGATCACCTGTAGAAAGAGATGGGGAGAAAATGCAATTAGTAAGTATGAGATGCCCGAATTGTAATGGCGCTGTGCGGCAGGTGGGAGAGGGGAAGTTTCTGTGCGAAAGCTGCGGAACCTCTTTCCTTGCCGACTATGACAAAGAGGATGTGGAATACCAGAAGATCCGGTTGGATTCCCAGCGCGAAAAAATGCAGTTTGAGCGGGAGAAAGCAAAGGGAAATAACGTTCAGAGAACACAGCAGATGAAGCCCGGGACCGGGAAGGCAATCGGTATAATAGTTGGATATTTCGTAATAATGTTCATTATCATAAACATTGCAGTTCTTGGCGTTGTGATCAGGGCCAGGAAAAGTACGAGCAACTCTTATGCCCAATATCAAAAAAGGCAGGAGGAGCGGGAAGCAAAGGCCAGGGAAGAAGAGGAAACGGCAAAGCGCCTGAAAGAAGAACAGGAGAGTAAAGCGGAAGAATCAAGAGCGGAGGCGGAAAAAGCGGAAGCGGCAAAGCTGGCGGCATTTGATATCACGCCGGAAGATCTTCTGGCCGACGGATTTTTTGTGGATAATGCAAAGGCCGCCCTTCGAAGCCAATTGGAGAAAAACAGTAATCTTTATTATACCAATTGGGTATGGAACGAGGAGCCGGAATATCTGACAAGCTATCTTCTTGTTGCGAAGGACGAAAGTAATTCACGCCATAATATACTGATCAGTATTTACAAGGTGCACTGGGACAAAGTATTTGATGACCGCACGGATCAATATGTCATGTATGATGGCACATGCCTTTACAATCTCTCCAAAGATTCGGACGGTACCATCCGGACGGATTATTCGCCCCATCCGCTTTCCTATAACAGCGAGCTTGTGGCGAATCAGTTTCTGCACGGTTTCTCTGACTATGATCAGCTCATTCGGCAGGAAATTTATGCCAATTCTGATTACAGGTATGTGGAATTTCAGTTCCCTGAAGAAACAGAGGAGAGTACCGAAGCCACAGGAGATAACGGGGGAAATTCACAACAATGATTAAAATCCTATTTGTGTGCCACGGCTGGATTTCAGAGCCGACGATTATGGTCGAAAGGAGAAGCCTGTCTGGACTTCTCCTTTTGTGATTAAACTTATTAACTTATACTTAATTTAGTGGGGATTTCCGCGGAATTTCAAATTGAATAAATGGGGATTTGAGCGATATAATATATTATGCGAACGGGGATTTGCGCAAATGCTGATTTACAAGTGTGTGGATTTGCGTTATACTTTTTACTGAAAGGTGGTCTGTTATATGGGAAAGCCTATATTCAAAAGGAAAATATATGATGAAATTCTTGAGTGGAAAGAGAAGTTGAGTGATAAATATGCGTTGCTTATAAAAGGAGCAAGGCGCGTCGGTAAATCTACAATAGTAGAGGAATTTGCCCGAAAAGAGTTTAAATCATATATTTTGCTTGATTTTGCTCATGCCAGCAAGGCAATCAAAGAATTATTTGAAGATACCTATGATTTGGACTTTTTCTTTTTACAATTGCAACAATTAACAGGAACTCGGTTGTTTGTACAAGAGTCGGTGATTATATTTGACGAAGTTCAGCTGCTGCCCCAAGCCAGACAGGCCATTAAGTATCTTGTGGCAGATGGCAGATATAAATATATTGAAACGGGCTCGCTTATATCTATAAAAAAGAATACCAAGGATATTTTGATACCAAGTGAAGAACATAAGATATCCATGTATCCGATGGACTTTGAGGAGTTTTTATGGGCGATTGGTGACGAAATTACTGCTGAAACTATCAAAATGCTTTTGAAAAAAAAGAAACCGGCTGGTAATGCAATGCATAGAAATCTTATGAGGATTTTTAGGTTGTATATGCTTATTGGGGGAATGCCACAGGCTATAGAAACCTATTTGAAGCTAAATAATTTGCAGGCTGTTGACACAACAAAAAGAGAAATAGTGGATCTATATGAAGAGGATTATTCAAAAATTGATAATACAGGTTTGGCGGGGGACATATTTGATGCCATACCTGCCAGTCTCAGTAGTAATGCGTCAAGATATGTATTATCATATGCGAGAGAGGGGACGCGTTCGGAACAGGTGCGTGAATTGTTGCCAGATATGTTAAGCTCATATACGGTTAATATTGCTTATCATGCAAATAACCCCGGAGTGGGAATGGCGTTAGAAAAGGACGCGGGACGATATAAGTTATTTACGGCTGATACCGGTATATTTGTGACGCTTGCATTCAAGGATAAACATTATACTGAGAATGTAATTTACAATAAACTGTTATCAGATAAATTGGAAGCAAATCTGGGATACGTCTATGAAAACGCTGTCCCCCAGATGCTTATTGCGAAAGGGAACAATCTTTTCTACTTTACGATGGAAAGTGATACGTCGAATCATTTATATGAAATCGACTTTATAACTTCAGTAGGGGATAAGGTATGTCCTATAGAGGTGAAGTCCGGAAAATACAGAAGTCATAAATCATTGGATGTTTTTTGTGATAAGTTCAGTAGACGCATAAGGGATAAATATGTAGTCCATACGAAAGATTATAAGTGGGAAAATGGGATTCACTATATTCCGGTTTATATGGTTCCATTCATTTGAGTTACATCATCTGTGGCGATTCATAGGCATTCCGGTGATGAATGACGTATTTGCCGCGAATACATGACATGCGTGAACCGGAGCAGGAAGTAATCGCAATTGAAACGGAAGGGTTATAGGAGATGAAGAAGATTTGACGGAGCGAAAATCGATGATAAAAGTGTTATTCATTTGCCACGGCAATATTTGCAGATCGACAATGGCTCAGAGCATTATGACTTATCTGGTAGCGCAACGTCGTCTGGCAGACCGATTTCAGATCGCCTCTGCGGCCACCAGTCGAGAGGAGATTGGCAATCCGCCTCACTATGGAACGGTGAATAAGCTTCGTCAGGAGGGGATTCCTGTGATCCCACATCAGGCGGTTCAGATGACGCGGGCGGATTATGACAAATATGATCTTCTGATCGGCATGGACGGGGCTAATATCCGCAATATGATTAATATTGCCGGCGGTGATCCGGAGGGCAAGATCCGCAAACTGGGCACCTATGCCGGTCTGCAGCGCGATATTGCAGATCCTTGGTACACCGGGAATTTTGATGATACCTACCGTGATGTGATGGCGGGGTGCAAAGGCCTGCTAGAGGAATGTCTGTCGGAATTGAGCGTGTAATACAGGGCAGTCAGAGAAAACAAGAAGGATATGAGAAAGGGTACAGTAATGGCTAAGAAAGAAAAAGAAGTGAAGACCAATGCCATGCGTATTTTGGATAAAAACAAAATTCCCTATGAGGTGGTCACTTATACCTGTGAGGAGTTCATCGACGGCATCCACATTGCCGACCAGCTTGGACAGGCCTATGAGATTAGTTTCAAGACTCTGGTGACGGTGGGAAAAAGCGGGGAGCATTATGTATTTGTGTTGCCGGTGGACAAGGAAGTGGATTTCAAAAAGGCGGCAAAGTGTGCCGGGGAGAAGTCCGTGGAAATGATCCATGTAAAAGATATCAATGGGGTGACGGGATATATCCGGGGCGGCTGTACGCCGGTGGGTATGAAGAAATTATTCCCTACCTTTATCCATGAGAGTGCGAAAAATTTTGATAAGATCATCATCAGCGGCGGACAGATCGGGGCACAGATCCATCTGAATCCCAATGATCTGGCGAAAGTTGTGAATGCAAAGTTTGTGGATATTGTTGCGGAGTGATCAGGCCTATTGCTCGATTTCCCGGACATCATAGATCTCATAAGGCGCTTTGTAGATCCGACGGATGCGGATGGAGATCAGCACGAAAGCGATGCCGAAAAAGAGATAGGCTTTCAGCCAAAGGGTGGGATTCCTGTGCGGCTCGGCTTTGTGTATTTCGGTCCAGTAATACATGTTGATCTTGTCGCCGTCGTGGATGGCATCCAGTCCGCTCACATTAAAACTGTAGTTATGCTGATCCCGTGGATCCACATATTTTACCAGTTCCTCTCCGCTGTAGATATAATAGTCGCCTACAAACATCTGCCCGTAATGGGTCAGCCGGAATTCCCGGATCTGCGTCCATGCAGTGTAGATCAGCACAACGATGGCAACGCCCCAGAGTGCCCACCAGATTCTGGCCTGGTAGCTCTTATGGCTTTTTTCTGATTCCACTTGTCGGTATCTGCTCATAGGGTTGCCCTCCGTGTAATGTCGGCTGTTTCTGCACTCATTATATGAAATCCAGAAAATAAAATCAACATAAAATAAGGAATCAGGGATGAAACGATGGAACAATTAAAGGCTTTTTTATTTGATATGGACGGCACTCTGATCGACACGGAGTGCTATTATCGTGTGTTTTGGCCGAAAGCGCTGGCGGCGTTCGGATACACGATGACGGATGAGCAGGCTCTGTCCATGCGCAGTCTGGGGCGTCCTTTTGCGCCGCAGCGGCTGCGGGAATGGTATGGGAAGGAATTGGATTATCATGCGGTGCGGGAAAAGCGTAAGGAGCTGATGGAGGAGGCCCTTGCCCGGGACGGCATCCGGGTGAAACCGGGGGCAAAGGAGCTGCTCACGGTATTGCGGGACAAAGGTGTGATCACGGCCGTGGTCACTGCCACGGATAGAGAGCGGGCGGATCGGTATCTGGCGCAGACCGGGTTGGCGGAATTTTTCAGTGAAGTGATCTCCGCTACGTCGGTGAAGGAGGGAAAACCGTCGCCGGACATTTATCTGTATGCCTGTGAAAAAATGGGATTAAAACCGGAGGAATGTACAGCGGTGGAGGATTCGCCGAACGGCGTGATGTCCGCTTGGCGCGCGGGCTGTCGGGTGATCATGATCCCGGATCAGACACCTGCGGATGAAACGGTCAGACCGTATCTGTATCAATGTGCGGATTCTCTTGGTGAGATCGCGGCATCGATCATGTAGCTTCATTCATGTGGCATGATCGATGCTTTTATGCCTTGATTTTTACATGTGAATGTGCTATGATTTTTGAAGTGTTATAATTTTAACGATATAATAAAAAGCAAAACGACAGATCGGGAAAGGAAAGGAACAATGGGAAAGAGATTTGACGAAATTGCGGAGAAAGTAAGAAAGAGCGGCATGAAGAAGGTGGCTGTTTCCGTGGCGCAGGATGAGGCTGTGCTGGAGGCGGTGAGAGCGGCGAAAGAGCGTGGGATCGCGGATGCGATCCTGGTGGGTGACGAGGCGAAGATCAAGGAGATCGCTGCTGCTTTGGACATGGATCTGACAGGCTATGAGATCATCAATGAGCCGGATGTGATTCAGGCTTCTCTGAAGGCTGTGAAACTTGCCCATGACGGTGTTGCGGATATGTATATGAAAGGCATCATTGATTCAAAGAATTTCTTGAAGAGCGTGCTGGATAAAGAAGTGGGGCTGCGTACCGGCGGGACGTTGTCTCATGTGAGTGTGTTTGAGATCCCCGGGATTGACAGGCTGCTCTTTTTGACGGATGTTGCTTTTATGACATATCCTACCCTGGAGGACAAGGCAAACATTATCAGAAATACGATTCCGGTATGTAAGGCCTGTGGTGTGCAGACACCTAAGGTAGCGCCATTGGCAGCAGTAGAGGTGGTAAATCCGAAGATGCCTGTGACTGTGGAGGCAGAAGAACTGACGAAGATGGGAGCTGCCGGTGAATTGGGCGACTGTATCGTGGACGGACCGCTTTCCATGGATCTGGCGATTGATCCGGAGGCTGCAAGACATAAAGCGGCAATGGACAGAAAGATTCAGGGAGATGCGGATGTGCTGTTGTTCCCGGATATTCACGCCGGCAATCTGGTGTATAAGACAATGGTGCATATGGCAGGCGGACAGAACGGTTGTATTCTGACCGGGACAAAAGTTCCGGTGATCCTGACCAGCCGGTCTGACAGCTTTGAGACGAAGGTGAATTCTTTGGCATTGGCAGCAGCAGTTGCAAATGCGATGCAGAAGTAAAGGGCTGAGAGAAAGGGATAAAGAAGGAGAGGAGATGTCATATGTCAATCAAGAGTTTGATCATTAATCCGGGTTCCACTTCCACAAAGATCGGTGTATTTGAGGATGAAACGCTTTTGTTTGAGGAAACACTCAGACATTCCACAGAGGAGATCGCACAGTTTGCCACGATCGTGGATCAGAAGGATTTCCGGAAAAAGATCATCACGGATCTTTTGGAGTCCAAGAATTTTGATATCAGATCTCTGGACGTGGTAGTGGGCAGAGGCGGTATGTTGAAGCCGATTCCCGGCGGTACGTATGCGGTGACGGACGAACTGCTGGCGGATCTGAAGGTCGGTGTTCAGGGGCAGCATGCTTCCAATCTGGGTGGTATTCTGGCAAGAGAGATCGGTGACTCCATCGGGGTGCCGTCCTATATTGTGGATCCTGTGGTAGTGGACGAGTTGATGCCGGTGGCAAGGATTTCCGGCATGCCGGATGTGCCCCGCAACAGTGTATTCCATGCGCTGAATCAGAAAGCGGTGGCAAAGCGTTATGCAAAGGAGATCGGCAAGCCGTACGAGTCCTTGCGTCTGATCGTGGTACACATGGGCGGCGGCGTATCTGTGGGTGCACATATTGACGGCAAGGTTGTGGATGTGTTCAACGCGCTGGACGGTGACGGCGCATTTTCACCGGAGAGAGCGGGCGCGGTACCTACCGGCGGACTGATCAAACTGTGTTTCTCCGGAAAATATACGGAGAAAGAAGTTTACCGCATGGCGGTGGGCAACGGCGGCTTCAACGCATACCTGGGCACCAACGATATGCGGGAAGTGACCAAGATGGCAAACGGCGGCGATGAGAAAGCGAAACTGGTGAAGGAAGCCTTCATGCATCAGGTGGCAAAGGATATCGGCTCCATGGCCTGTGTGCTGGAGGGCAAGGTGGATCAGATCATTGTAACCGGCGGAATTGCTTATGGCGCTGACGTGGTTGACGGACTGAAGAAACGGGCAGAATGGATCGCACCTTTCACAGTATATCCCGGGGAGGATGAGCTGCTAGCGTTGGCGCAGGGCGGCTTGCGCGTGATGAACGGCGAGGAGAAAGTCTGCGAGTATTGAAGTTAGGTTGATAAAAATCCGGGCTGGGTGTTTCAGTCCGGATTTTTTCTGAATTCTCTGGGAGATTTCCCGTACACTTTTTTAAACAGATCCTTGAAGTAGTTGCTGTCATTGAAACCGTACTCCAACGCGATATCGGTGATAGAGTTTGTTGTGGTGAGCAGGGCAGCCTGGGCATGCTTTAATCGGACAAAATTCAGATATTCTTTAAAGCCCATGCCGGTGAGCTGCTTGAACTTCTTGCTGAAATAAGTGGGACTCAGGGAGGCCACCGCGGACACCTGATCCAACGTCAGAGGCTGTTTATAATTTTTATAAATATACTTGGTGGCGCGGAGAATATCCGCGTCCTTTGCGTTCAAGAGATCGGGATCCTCCTCTGCCATGATGGAATGTCGCATGAGCATGAGCAGGATTTCCTGGAGATAGACTGCCAGAAAACCGTCGGAGTATTCATCTATGTGCGCGTGTTCCGCCAACATCCGCTTCAGCAGATTGTGAAAATCCTCCTGATAAAGCGCCGGAATGCTTCCCATAAAAGAATGGGGAGCGGGCAGATTGTTCACAAGCTGATGCTCCGGATTGAAATAGATCATGCAGATCTCGCAGTCTCCCTGATAGACCGAATGGTGCAGTTCGCCGGGGGCGATGAATACCAGATCGCCTTTTTCCAGCTGATAGACACGGTCTTTGAGCAGAAAATGGGAGTGCCCGGAGAGCAGATAAAATATTTCGTAGAAGTTGTGATAGTGATCAGACTGCATCGGGGAAAAATCGCCGCGCTTGCCGCGGGCAATCTTGATATGGTCGATGGTTTTGCGGGAGGATCTTCCAAGACGCGGCTGATCATCAGGTTTTGTGGATGCCATACAGCAGTCCTCCTATGTAGTACATGTGTTTATTGTTTCAACGGTTGCAATGAAATCGGATATTTATAAAAGAATCATATCACAGAATAGAGCATTATACCACAAAAAAACAGTATTCCCGCACCTTTTTGCTTTACATGAAGGAAAAAATGCTCTATACTGAATAGAAAATGGCTCAAGAGAGAACAGGATAAAGGATAAGGAGAAAACAGATGTATATTACATGCTTGGATTTGGAAGGGGTATTGGTGCCGGAGATCTGGATCGCGTTTGCGGAGGCCAGCGGAATTCCGGAGTTGAAGAAGACGACGCGTGACGAGCCGGACTATGATAAACTCATGAGATGGAGAATTGGTGTGCTGAAAGAGCATGGTCTGGGGCTGAAGGAGATCCAGGATACGATTGCAAAGATCGATCCCATGCCCGGTGCAAAAGAGTTTCTGGATGAGCTTCGTTCTTTTTGTCAGGTGATCATCATCAGTGATACCTTTACGCAGTTTGCAACACCGCTGATGCAGAAGCTGGGATGGCCTACGATCTTCTGTAATTCCCTGGAAGTTGCGGAGAACGGGGAGATCACAGGGTTTAAGATGCGGATCGAGCAGTCCAAGCTGACCACGGTGAAAGCGCTGCAGTCCATCGGGTTTGATACCATTGCCAGCGGAGACAGCTACAATGATCTGGCAATGATCCAGGCGAGCAAGGCGGGATTTTTGTTCCGCAGCACGGAGAAGATCAAGGCAGACTATCCTGAGCTGCCTGCTTTTGAAACGTATGATGAGCTGATGGCGGCGATCAAAAAAGCTATGGTGTAGGAGGAAGCGGGATGCACACATTATGGGTCGTGGGTGATTCCACGCTGAGCGCATTTGACGATAAATATTTTTACCCGCGATACGGATACGGTACGATGTTAGACCGGTATCTGGACGATGAGATCAGAGTGGAGAATCTTGCACTCAGCGGCAGAAGCAGTAAGAGTTATCTGGAGGAGCCGGAATATCAAAAGCTCCTGAACGGCATGGGAGAGGGAGACTTTCTGCTCATGGGATTCGGACATAATGATGAGAAAGCGGAGGCAGGACGGTTCACGGATGGTCAGGGAGACTATCGTGCGGAGGGAAGCTTTGCACATTCTCTCTATGCGAATTATATCTGTCCTGCGGTGAAGGCGGGATGTCAGCCCATTCTTGCCACGGCCATCGTGCGCCGGTGTGCTACCGGGAAATGGGATCCGCAGGATCTGCATGTGACGCAGGATGTGGGAGAATTCAAGGGTGGGGATTATGCCCAGATTGTGCGCGGACTGTCCAAGGATCTGGCTGAGAAAGAGCGGATCCAGGTGCCGGTGGTGGATATGACCGCCATGACCAGGAAGTTATATGAGGAATTGGGACCGGAGCAGACAATCTATCTGCACGCATGGCCTTCCGACAATGTGTTGAGTGTGGACAATACCCATACCAATATCTGGGGTGCCAGAGTGAATGCGTATATGGTGCTACAGACAGTGCGAAATTTAGGAATCGAAGGGTTGTCGGAGCATGTGACGGGATTGGAAAAGGATGCCCCCTATCCGGCGAAGGAAACCTATCTTGTACCCAATGAAAATTATGTGCCCACGGTCTTTTCGGCGGATCTGCCGGACAGCAGGCTGTGGAAAGATTATGTGGATGGCAGGGGCAATCGTTTTCGGGGAACCGTCTTTGGGGATCTGTTCCTGAAGCCGGAGGAGATTGCAAACAATTTTGTGCTGGAGACTACGGAGGCCGGCGGTATGCATATCGCGGCAAAGAACAATCACGGCAAGATCAGCCTGGTCACCGAGGGAATTGCCATGTATTACAGGGCAGTTTCCACACAGAAAAATTTCAGGCTTTCTGCCACCATCCGGATACAGGATTATTTTTCCAATGATCAGGTATCTTTCGGACTGATGGTGCGGGATGATATGTATATCGACAAAGTGACACCGGATATCCTGGGAGACTATGTGGCGGCAGCGCCTTTGTATCTGACGAAAAAGGCGGAGGCAGTAAACTGCTTTGCCAGAAAGAACGGTGTGCTGGTTCAGGGTGGAACTGTCACCAGAGCGTATCGTCCGGGGGATGTGGTTTCGGTGTGCCTTCAGTCTACCTCAGACGGGTATATGGCGCAGTTTGGCGACGAGAAGGAGATCACCGGTGGGTTTGATTTCAAACTGACAGCCATCGATCCGGAGCACGTGTATGTAGGTATGTTCGCGGCGAGAAATGCGGATGTGGTCTTTGAAGATATTGTATTTGAGGAATTCTGAGGAACAGCCGAAGGACAAGGACAGACTTTTGTGTCCGGAGTGGAACTTGGAAACAGAGGTTTCGATATGATCAGGTTATACGACAGACAAATGGTCAAACAGGAAATGCAGCAGGGGATGCTGCTGTTTACAAATCGGGCGCTGGCAGCATTGCTGGTGCCCATCATTATTGAGCAGTTTTTGAACTCATTTATGGGTATGGTGGATACCATGATGGTGAGTAATGTGGGATCTTATGCCATTACAGCAGTTTCTTTGGTGGATTCTGTCAATAATCTGATCATCCAGGTGTTTTCCGCTATGGCCACAGGCGCGTCTATTATCTGTTCCCAATATCTGGGAGCGAATGATAAGCAAGGAAGCAACCAGGCTGCCAGACAGGTGGTGCTCACTGTGTTTGTGATTTCTGTGAGCATCATGGCGGTGGGGCTGATCTTCCGGAAAGGACTGTTGGCTTTTATTTTTGGGAGTGTGGAAGACATCGTCATGGAAAACTGTCTGGTATATTTTGTATTGACGGCATTGTCCTATCCGTTTCTGGCGCTGTTCAATGTGGGTGCGGCGTTTTTTCGGGCGGGCGGAAATTCCAAATATCCCATGGTGATCTCACTGATCTCCAATGGGATCAATATTATGGGAAATTCCGTGCTGATCTTCGGCATGGGAATGGGCGTCTTCGGAGCGGCGCTGGCAACGCTTGTTTCCAGGATCTTTTGCATGGTGGTAATCTTTGCGGCGTTGTCAAAGCCCAGACAGCCTATTGTGATCGATCATTATCTGGCAATCCGGCCGCAGCCTGAACTGATCCGGAAGGTGCTGGCTATCGGAATACCGTCTGGAATTGAAAATGGTATGTTTCAGTTTGGAAAGCTCTCGATTCAATCTACAATCTCTGTGCTGTCCACGGCGGCATTGGCAGCACAGGCCATGACCAATATCCTGGAGAATGTAAACGGCATTGTGGGGATTTCTATCGGTATCGGACTGATGACGGTGGTAGGGCAGTGTATCGGAGCAGGACAAAAAGAGCAGGCAAGATATTATGTGGTAAAGATTACAGGGATTGCCTGGATTGGTGTCATTTTATCCTGTTTGTTTGTCATGAGTATTGTTGCACCGGTCACGCGGCTTGCAGGAATGGAACCTGAGAGCGCGGCGCTATGCATTCATATGGTGGCGGCCATCACGGTGGTGAAGCCTATTGCATGGACGCTTTCTTTCATCCCGGCATACGGCATGCGGGCAGCGGGAGATGTGAAGTTCTCCATGATCACATCCATGATCACCATGTGGACTGTAAGGGTGGCGCTGTGCATCTGTCTGGTCAAAGTATTCGGGTTCGGGACGATGGCTGTGTGGTACGGTATGTTCGCGGATTGGACTGTGAGAAGTGTTGTGTTCAGCTGTCGGTTTTTGAGCGGAAGATGGTTGAAGGCGAGTCTGGTGGAGAAAGCGTAAGAAAAGCACAGACAGGGCTGGACTTAAAGAGGTCCATACCCTGTCTGGGTTGCATAGATCAAAAATAGAAGTGCGATGATCCACCAGATGAGGAACAGGGGAGCAAGGAATTTCAGCCACTTGCTGAAAGGAACCTTGCAGATCGCCAGAGCAGCCAGGATCTCACCGCCGGTGGGCGCAAGTACATTCGTAAACGCATCTCCTAACTGATAAGCCAGCACTGCCGTCTGTCTGGTGATCCCTGCCGTATCGGCGAGAGGCACCATAAGCGGCATGGTGATAGCCGCCTGTGCAGAGCCGGATGGAACGATCACATTGAAAATATCCTGTATCACAAACATGCCACATGCCAGTAACGCAGGCGGAAGATGGTTCAAAACACCTGCCAGCCCATGCAGAATTGTATCCATGACATTCGCATTCTGGAGTAATATGATGGCTGCATTGGCCAGACCGATCATAATGCCGGGAAGGAGCATATCGTGACAGCCCTTCTCAAAGCATTCACAGATCTTTTGGGGTGTTAGACCGCCCACAACTCCGGCGAGAATTCCGACCGCCAAAAAGATACCTGCCAGTTCATCTACATAATAGCCCTTCTCAATAATTCCCCAGACCGCAAAGGCAATTCCGGCTAAAAAGATCAGAACAACAGCAGCTTGTCTGGTGGTGAAGGGAGGAATATGATCCAAGTTTAATTTCTTGTCCTGATTATAAGTCCTGTCGTAGTCAAAAGCACCGCTTAGCCGGGGATTTTTCTTGATCATACGGGCATAACCGCAGACGTAAATAATAGACGCAAGCTCCAAACAAAGAAACAAAACTGCCCGCAGATTCATGCCGGAAAACATGGGCAGTCCGGCAATCTCTTGAGCTTTCCCCACGGTAAACGCATTGGTAATACCGCCGCCATAACCGGCAGTGGCAGCCATGAAAATGATGCCTACAGCAGTCAGGGAATCATACCCTGCAGTGATACAGCAGGCCAGGGTCAAAGGCACAAATACCAGAAATTCTTCAAAGTTGCCGCAGAAGGTGGAGCCGCAGCCAAAGAGGATCATAAAGATCGGTATCATGAGGAGTTCCTTGCCGCGGATGGTCCGAAGTACATTGGCTAAACCTACGTTCAACGCGCCCGTGCCGTTCAAAATGGCGAACATGCCGCCGATGATCAGCAGAAAGAAGATCACGTAGGCGGCGTTCTGGAGTCCTAAAGTGAGGGATTCCAGCAACTCTAACAGAGTGGTGGGGGTACGCTCAATGTAGGTAAAATTCGTTGGATCAATGAGTTCCTGCCCAATCTCCTCATCCATAACTCTGGCATAAGTTCCGGCGGGAATGATGTAGGACAGAATGGCACATAACAGCAGCACGATGAGCAATAGCAGCATCGGATGCATGGCTTTTAGGGGCTTAATGGTAGTTTTGGTAACGCCTCTTTGGTATTTTCTGAGAGGCTGTTTTTGTGATCGATCTTGTGCTTTTCCCGGCATAGTCTTATTTCCTTTTCTTATTTATTCTCCTGGGATTCCGGATTGTGCAGTCCCAGGCTTTTTTGGAATTCTTCGCTCTTACGCGCCTGTTCATCCTTGGCCGCATCGGCGTCACTGCTTTCCGGTACGGACTGCATGGTGGCGGTTCCGATTGCAGCAACTGCAGCGTCCACTTTTTCCTTGTCCAGTTCATTCTCCTCTGCCAGTTCCAACAGAGCGTCGACAACCTCAGGCTCCAACTGTGTGCCGCGAATGCGGCGGATCTCGTCCAGTACATCGGAGAGCAGCATCTGCTTGCGGTAAGGTCTGGTGGAATACATAGCATCGAATGTGTCCGCTACGGCGATGACTCTTGCCACTTCGGGGATATCCTCCCCCTTCAGACCATTCGGGTAGCCTTTGCCGTCCATGCGCTCATGGTGACAGCCGGCGCCTACCGCCAGATCCTGCACTACATCAATGCTTTCCAAAAGCTCCTGGCCTTTGGCTGCATGGGATTTCATGATCACATATTCCTCGTCGTTCAGCCGCTCGGGTTTGTTCAGGATGGCATCGGGAATGCTCAGCTTGCCAATATCATGGAGCAGAGCGGTATTGTAAAAGTCGTTGATCTGCTCATCTGTGTAACCGCGTTTGTCAGCCAGCTTGGTGGCCAGCAGTTTGGTGTAATAAGCCACACGGAAGGAGTGACCGCGGTTCATGGTATCTCGCATGTCAATGCACTTGGCAAAGGTATGCATGATCTGATTGATGTATTCCAGGTCTTCCGCCTGCTTTTCCAAAAGGGCTTCGTTCTTCTTCTGGAAATGACGCCAGATGATGAACGTGATACATAGGATGCAGGCTACCATCAGGATGATCCAGAACAGCATGCTCTCATAGGGTGAATTCTCTTTTACAATGGGCAGAAGAATGGATTTTTCAATCTGTCCGGTCTCATCATCGATGACATCCAGATGGAAAACATATCTGCCGCCGTCCAAATTTGTATAAACCACGGGCTGCATTTCCTGCTTGGTGGTGTGGATCGGGCTTTTATCAAAGTTTTCCAGGTAATAGCTGATCCTGGGATTACTTAATCCGTAAGTGAGGGCATAGGCGTTGATGGTGAGACGCTTACTGCCGGCCGGAATGGATACGGTGCTGCCGGGATCGAAAAAGATGCGTTTTCCGTCTAACTCCACGCAGGGGATCGCCAGTTTTACATCCCGGCTGAAATTGTCATTCGCATTGATGTCCACTTTACAGACACCGGTCGTGCCGGAGATATAGAGATTTCCTTTTTCATCCAGGTAGCTTCTGGAGTTGCCTGTGGCGATATAAGGAAGACCGCTCCGGATATTATAGAAGCTGTATTCAATGTCCTGGTTCGCCAACAGCTCCGCTACAGTGGTGATATAGATACCGTTGGAGGAGAGTATCCAGGCACCGCCGTGGTCATTGAAATAAATGTCGTAGTTGTTGGAGTACGGGAAGTTGTCTACTGCGGTGAGGCTGCCGTCCTTCATGTACTGAATGGAGTTGGAGGTGATCAGCCAGAAAACCTCCCGCTCGGCATCCCATTTGATGCGCATGACAACCTCACTGGTCAGGCCGTCTTCGTGGCCGATGCGGGATACTTTGTTCCCGTCGATCACATAAATACCGTCTCCGTCGCTTCCCAGATAGAGCTTGTGGTCGGGGCCTTCTTCCACCGAGAGGATCTCCGTAGTGCTGATGCCGTTTTCCTGCCCGTAATGCGCCGTCACTTCCCCATTTTTCACAAGGAAGAGACCGTTGCTGGTGGTGGCGGCAATGCTGCCGTCGGAGCATTCCATCATGGCACGCACGCGCCCGGAGGAATTCAGACCGTTTGATTCGTTATAGGTAAAAATACTTCCGTCTCCGGGGCAGTAACATACCAGACCGTATTCTCCATGGGTGCAGAACCAGATATTGCCGCGGGAGTCGTTCTTGATACAGCGGATGCGGATGCCGGCTAACATTTCGGAGAGTTCATTGGTTACGGGTTCCAAAGAGGTATTGTCCAGGATCGTCAGTCCCTTGTCCGTGCCCAGATAGAGAAGCCCGTTGTTGATGCAGGTGGAGTTTACCACCATGGAATTCAGACCTGCAAATTTACTGATATCTGTGAAGCGATCCGGTACCAGCTTCAGGACACCCTGTCTGGTGGAAGTAAACCAGATGTTCCCCTCGTGGTCGGTCATAATATTGCCGATGGAATTGTTCATGGGGACATCGGAGAGCTCCTGAAACCGCCCAAATTCATCAAAATAACCGATGCCGTTTGTGGCAGACATCCACAACCGGTTATTGATCTTTAAGATCGCATTGAGGTTTTTCAGGGAACCGGTATCCTGCCGTTTTGTCACAGTCATGTCCCGGGAGATGTCTACTGTCAGGAACTCTGAGTCTGTGGTACCCATATACATGATGTTGGCATCGTCCGGATTCGGATAAATGGTGTTTACGGGATCACTGCCGAATTTTTCCGGATGATAAAATGCACTGATCCGAAGCTTTTCAATCTCAAAGACGGCGCCGTTCAATGTCAGACCGTAGATCTTGCCGGTACTGTCACGCTGCAGTTCCGTAATGTACTCCAGATTGACCTGGGGGTCGTCAATGATATGGATTTCCATGTCGCTTCCGATGTAGACCAGCCCCTGTGTGGTAGCCACTATGATGTTGCCGTCCGGGTCTTCTGTGATGCAGCGGATGGAATAGGACTTCATGCCCTCCACTCTGCCGTAATTCTTGATCTCTCCATGGTCATAGTAACAGATGCCGTTCTCGTTGGTCCCAATCCAGATGCGGTCTTTTGAGTCCACAAAGAGACTGAACACGCTGGAGATGCCGCTGGAGGAATCGAAGCGCTGGAAATTCGAGCCGTCATAGAGGATGAGTCCACTGTAGCCGCCCAGCCAGATGAAACCGTCTGCACTCTGTACAATGGCGTTCGCCTCTGAGGTAGGCAGACCGTTGGCGGAATCGTAGAGGATTGCCGTATAGTCTGTACCTTTCCCCAGAATGTCCCTGCGGCTGGTCCCCGCCGCCTGCGTCCGAAAAGAGAACGCATTGACGGAGGTGACTGCGAGTGCAAATGCCAACAGGAGAGCAAATAATTCTTTTGTTTTTTTCATTTTGTCCGATGCCTCATTTCTAAAATTCTTTTTAGGAAACTGTTTCAGAATCTATCACACCAATAATACCATACCACAAATAATGGAAAAATGACAGATATGATTAAATTTGTCAATTATGTCAAAAATATTCAATGAAAAGTTGTAATTTCATCAAAGTCAAGATATAATAGATTTGATGAAAAGTGTCTTAAATGTCAAAAAAAATCAATGAAGGGGCTTTTATGAATATAAAAAGAGATAAGTATTTGAATGATTTAATCAATAGAATGCATAACGGTATGATCAAAGTGGTAACCGGAATCAGAAGGTGCGGAAAATCGTATTTGATTTTTAAAATCTTTAGAGGTTATTTATTGGAACAGGGAGTTGATGAAGAGCATATTGTTTCAATTGAATTGGATCAAAGAAAGAATAAGAAGTATCGGGATCCGGACGTTATTTTAGAGTATATTGAGTCTTGTGTGGCAGATGGCGGGCAGTATTATATACTGTTGGATGAGGTGCAGCTATTAGAAGATTTTGAGGAAGTTTTGAATTCGCTGCTTCATATCGAAAATGTGGATGTGTATGTAACGGGAAGCAATTCCCGATTTTTGTCAAAGGATGTTATTACGGAATTTCGGGGGAGAGGTGATGAGATTCACATTTACCCGTTAACCTTTAAGGAGTTTATGCAGGTTTATGACAAAGATGTGTATCACGGATGGGCGGAGTATGTTATATATGGTGGATTGCCGCTTACTGTAACGATGAAGACGGAAGAACAGAAGATAGATTATCTAACCAGATTGTTTGAAGAAACTTATTTAAGAGATATTATTGAAAGGTATCATATTGAAAAAACACAGGAATTGGAGGATCTGGTAAATGTTTTGGCGTCTGCGATAGGGTCACTTACCAATGTCGCGAAAATTGAAGCGACTTTTAAGAGTGTAATTCATTCAAACATTAGCGCTAATACGATTAGACAGTATATCGGATATTTGGAAGATGCATTTATCATCAATAAGGCGAATCGATATGACGTAAAGGGGAGAAAGTATATCGGCACCCCGATGAAGTATTATTTCGAGGATGTAGGACTTAGAAATGCAAGGCTTGGCTTTAGGCAAACTGAAGAAACACATATTATGGAAAATATTATCTACAACGAATTGCGAAGCCGGGGCTATTCCGTAGACGTAGGAGTTGTAGAAAAAAGAGGCTTGGATCAAAGCGGAAAACAAAAGAGAACTTATCTGGAAATTGATTTTATAGCAAATTTAGGCAGCAAGCGTTATTATATCCAGTCCGCTTTCAGTATGCCTACGGAAGAGAAACAAATGCAGGAAAAAGCCTCGTTGATACATGTAAATGACTCTTTTAAGAAAATAATTCTTGTAAAGGATATTATGAACGTAACGAGGGATGAGAATGGAATTACAACTATGAGTGTTTATGACTTTCTGCTAAGGGAGAATAGTTTAGAATTGTAAGGCGTCTGAGAGCAATTCAGCTATTCGGGAGGTGCTTATGGGGACGGACGCAGGCAGAAAACGCAGTATTCTGTTCTGTCTGGACTATTTCATGGACGCGTATTATGGCGAAGATATTTCTGAAATTCACGATGAGTTGGTTGAACTGCTGGAGGAAGTGATTGTATCACCCAATGAGGATACCGTCATTGAGGATGCGCTGGATTTATTGATGAGTTATGAATGGCCACCCTTCCCTGTTCTTGAGAAGAATATTGATGTCATAGCGCCTCAGCATAAGCCAAGTGTGCTGTATCTTTTGAATCTCAAGGATCAGTTTATGAAGGAAATCAGCTATGAGCGGCACAATAAATGAAATTGTATTATAAGTGGATGGAGATTTTCAATTGTTATATGGGGCAGCCGGTAAGGAGGCATTTCGGCGAATTACCAGTAAACTCAATGGCATAGGGGAGAAGATATAGTTTATAAACCTTGTCTTTTTAATATAAAAATGAGAAGATAAAGACAAAAAATAATTGACTTTAGTCTTAAAACAGCCCATAATCGAAGAAAAAGATTAAAAATGGAGGCTGCGATGGAAAACATCATTGGTCGCGAAAAGGAGATAAGGAGACTGGACAGAGCACTGGAAGAAAAAGAAGCCCAATTGATCATTGTTTATGGCAGGAGAAGAGTTGGAAAGACTTTTCTGGTCAATGAGTATTTCAAAGGGGGCTTTTCTTTTAAATTTACAGGTTCTTTTAACCAATCCACATCGGAACAGCTTAGGAATTTTTGGTATGAAATAAATCGCGCAGCGAAAAAGGATCTTCCGCTCCCAAAGAATTGGACGGAGGCTTTTTCTATGCTGCGTGATTATTTGGAAACTTGCAGCACGGGAGAAAAGCAGGTGGTTTTCTTTGATGAAATGCCATGGATGGATCGGCAGAAATCCGGTTTTTTGCCTGCATTTGAGTGGTTCTGGAATTCCTGGGGGAGTACGAGGAAAGATCTTGTTTTTGTGGTATGTGGTTCGGCAACCTCATGGATGACGGAAAAGATAGATCACAATAAAGGAGGTCTCTTCAACAGGCAGACCTGCAGGCTGTTTTTGGAACCGTTTAATCTGTATGAAACGGAGCAGTTTTTAAACGCAAGGGACATCTATTGGTCCAGATATGATATTGTGCAGTGTTACATGATTATGGGAGGCATTCCCTATTATTTGAAACTTTTAAATAAAAACGCATCATTGAATGAAAACATTGACATGCTTTTTTTCAGAAAAAGAGGAGAATTGTGGGATGAGTTTGACCATTTGTATTACACGTTATTCACGAACGGAGCGCAATATATAAAGATTGTGAAAGCATTAAGCAAAAAGAAGGCAGGACTAACATGGGCAGAGATCATAGGCAAAACAGGATTGCCGGGGAATGGTGCGCTCACAAAGATGCTGGCTAATCTGGAAAACTCCGGATTTATCAGGTCTAATGATTATTTCGGTCATAAAAAACGCGAGAAGACATATCAGCTTTCTGATTATTTTACCATATTTTACTTTCAGTTTATACAGGATAACAATGGGAAGGATGAACACTTTTGGAGTAATATGACAGATAATCCGGCGCGGTTGGCTTGGGCAGGACTTGCTTATGAACGGGTCTGCAAAGATCATCTTGCGCAGATCAAGAGAAAACTGGGTATATCTGGCGTGATGACGGAAGTCTCTGCCTGGCAGAAAGCCGGAAATGAAGAGGAAGAAGGCGCACAGATAGATCTTGTGATCAGTAGGCGGGATAAGGTGATCAATCTGTGTGAAATAAAATTTGTGTCCGGAGAGTATGAGATCAGTAAAGAATATGACCTTAGATTAAAAAACAAGGTCAGGCTTTTTGTGGAAACAACAAAAACAAATTACACCATTCAGACCACGATGATCACCACATATGGGGTAAAGAAGAATAAGTATAGTAATTTTGTGAGTAAGGAAGTGGATATGGACGATCTGTTTTGAAAATCCCAGAGAGGAAACGTATGATTTTAATGTGGGAAGCATGGAGTAGGATGTTTGTGGCGGAGTTAGGATAAATCTCGGACAGGAAGTGAAACAGAAAATGGGACAGCAAGACTTCATACAAGAATTAAAATACTGGATGGAAAAGGCGAGGGAGGCTGACCCGAAATTTCAGGTGTTTGGTTCAGAAACACATAAGTATCGGTTTGAAAAACCAGTGTCTTTAGAAAAGGTGCGAGCGTTTGAGGAGAAGCACCGGATGAAGCTGCCGGAGAATTATGTACGTGTTTTGACGGAGTTGGGAAATGGCGGCGCAGGACCATATTATGGTCTCCATTCACTGGAGAAGCTTTATGGTGTAGGGTATACAGATGAATTTTGGGGTGACGCGGAGGAGACTTTTATTGATGCATCCCTGACGCTGGAAGCCTGGAAAGCCTGGAATGAGATGATGCGGAAGCTGGATCTGGAAGCGGATGATGCCGTTTATGAGAATATGGTGGAAAAGGTTGCGGCGAATGCATTGGTGATCGGCACGCAGGGATGTACCTATGATTGTCTTTTGATGTGCGGTGGCAGTGAGCAGGGGAAGATTGTGTATTTTGATGAAAATCTGGAGGAGGATGCGAAGCCCATATTCACGCACATGACCTTTGAGGAATGGATGTTGGGATTTTTTAAAGAGGTGGCGGCAGGCAATGATGTGGGGCAGTATGGGTGTATCCGTCTGGGGACAGAGTCGGAGATGATCGAGGAATATGAGAGGGAGTCGCAGCAAGGCATTCATGGCAGACGGGATGAAGCGGTTGCTTCCCTGTATCGCTTTGCGGAGCTTTCACCTGATACTATCAAGCGGTTGGTGGCAGGGGTGGATGATGAGGCGGCGGGTATTGTGATGAGCCTGCTTTTTAAGTTTGATGTGGGTGAAGCGCTGAAGATGTTTGATGCTTATTTTTATGGGGAGCATCCGGAGATTGCGGTACAGGTGTGCAGATGGATGCCGGAGAAGGAAAAGGAACGGTATTATCTCAGGGCGGTAGAACTATTGAATACGCCGGAATTTGCGGGGCGGCTGATCTGGAACGGGGCGTTTCAGAAGGAGGAGCCTTGTGCGGAAAGAATGCTCTTTTTCCTGGATGATTGCAGGTGCAAGCGGGCGGCGGATATCGTGAATTATGCGCTCGCCGCGGAGACACCGAAGGAGTGCAGGAGAACGGCAATCTTTGTGATGAGCCATTGTGCGGATATTGCAGACTTTAAGGCGGAGATGGCGGCGTGGATGCGGGACGAGGACTACTGGATCGCGCACGCGGCGCTGCAAGGTTCCATCGATGCGAAGTTGAAGGGAAAAGTGATACGGGAGACCTATCGGTGGATGCGGAAGCGTTATAAAGATGATTCCACTATGCAGGCGAATCTGGCGCATGTGGCGTGGGTCATTTAAAAGATTTCGGAGAAAAATAAAGGAGTATGTAGGACATGGGAGAATCAAATAGGCTTGGGCTTATGCCGCCGCCATGGCTGGCTTACCCGCAGATTGAGAGGTACTCGATCGGATGGCGGATGGGGGCCGGCGAGGAGTATATAAACCGATTTGGGGAGTGGTGGGTAACGCTTTCCGCAGAGAGAAAGGAGAAGTATCAGACTTTATTTCCGGAGCCTGTCACATGGCAGGGATGGTGGCGGAGTGAGGATACGTGTACGCGATTTCAGTATGGGGAATATGCGATAGAGCTGTGGCAGCCGCAGGGGTTGCCGAAATATTCCAACGAGTGGCTGCGGCAGCAGGCTGCGGAGGGAAAGGCACGGGAGTTGTGTATGTTTTGGATGCCCGAACCGGCGAGCGGTGTGGATAAAAGTTGTTTTAGTCAGTGGTGGATGGGCGAGTTCTGGTCTGTGATAGATACCTTTTGCTGTGCGGAGCAGTTTATGACGGCGCAGATGACGAAGCTCTTCGGAGATACTGAGGCCCAGAAAGCGGTTATGGAATGTGATGACCCAAAGTGGATGAAACCCATAGGGCATAGGGTGAAGGATTTTGATCAGGGAATCTGGGATATGGTGAAGTATTCTGTGGTGGTCAACGGCAACTGGTATAAATTCAGTCAGAACCGTGCGCTCAGAGATTTTCTGCTTTCCACGGGGGACAGTGTGCTGGTGTATGCCAGTCCTTATGATGAAACATGGGGGATTATGCTTTCGGAAGAGGACGAGGAGGCGCAGGACCCGGCGAACTGGCAGGGACAGAATCTGCTGGGATATGCTTTGATGGAGGTGCGGGACGAGCTGCGTCGGGTGACGCAGAATGAGGCGCTGTGCGATTTCAGCAAGGTGGAACAATAGTAGTGTAGGATGAACTGGGGGAAAGGTTGATGTTTAAGTTGGGCGCGTAATTTAGCCCGCGCCAAAGAGAAAGTTGAGTTGAATGGATCGTGAGGGGAGATACAGATGGACGTTTATAACAGAGAATATTATTAGGATATAGATTACAAGCCGGAGCTATTTTATGTGATATTCGGTGTGTCAGGCAGCGGGGAATTGGAGGTGTCGCGGGAGAGGCATCGTGTGGACGAGTTCCCGGAAGGATTGGAGCTGCAGTTGCTTGATCGGGAGAAGGACGGCGCATACATGGGCGAATTAGTGGGAGGCACTATCGGTCAAGTGTTGCAGAGAAATCATGCAGCAGCTTATGGGAGATGTGTGGAGACAGAGCAATGGGCAGTGATCAGGGGGCAGGTACAGCGGGATGATACGCTGGATTATCTGCGGAATGTGATTGGGTTTGTGCAGGCTTTTGTGGATCAGGGCGCCGTGGTGGTAATGGATGTCATGACGATTTCTCTGATGAGTGCAGAGGAGTGGACGGGTAAGATTTTCGAGCCGGAGTTCAATCCGTGGAAGCATGTGACAATCCTGATCTCGGAGGAGGCGGATGGAAGCCGTTGGCTGCACACGCAGAGTGGGCAAGCGTTTGTGGTGAGACCGGAGTTCATAGAGGATTTTGAGAATTTTGATTTTAACAATGCGTACTATGAGGCGGAGATATTGGGGGAGGAAACGGAATAATGCAGGAAAAGCTGATCGGTGGCAAGAAGTGTTATTTTTATGGAGACGCAGAGGCTCCTGATATTTTGATCCAGCCTGTGGATGCGCATGATCTGGAGTTGTTGGATTCGGAGGTGGCGCTGATAGAGGAAGGGGTCAAGGGGAAGCCATTTTTGCTGGCAGCGTTTTTGATCGAGGATTGGAATCGGGAGTTAACGCCTTGGGAGGCTCCGCCGGTCTTTGGAAAGGATGGGTTCGGTGCCGGGGCGGAGGAGACGCTGCGATTCGTTGTGGAGGAGCTGTTGGCGGAAATTTCGACGCAGGAGAAGCGGCTCTATTTAGGCGGATACTCACTGGCCGGCCTGTTTTCGCTCTGGGCGGCGTATCAGACGGCTCTGTTTCAGGGGATCGCGGCGGTCTCGCCGTCGGTGTGGTTTCCCAAGTGGGATCCGTACATCAGAGCGCATGAGATCCATGCGGAGCGGGTTTACCTGAGTCTCGGCGATAAAGAGGCTAAGGTGAGAAATCAGGTGATGACGAAGGTGGGAGATGCGATCAGACTGCAGCATGAGCGGCTTTTAGAGTCGGCCGTGTGCAGGGAATGTGTGATGGAATGGAATCCGGGGAATCACTTTGTGGATTCGGACAAGCGGACAGCGAAAGGGTTCGCCTGGGTGTTGGATCAGGCGGAAAAGAAATAAGGGAGACAAATAGGTAGGAGGAAAAAGTATGGAGATCAATCAGATCCACAACAATGAATTGAGGGCACAGATGGGAAATTGCGCTTTGGATATCCTGTTAAAGGAGGATTTTGTAAAGCGGGAGGAGGTAAAGACCCCCCGGATGAGTGTGGGATATATGTTTACCACGGAGGAGGGAGCGCTGGAAGCGCTGTTCAAGGTGCAGTGTGACGAAAAAGTCTTTGCTTTTGCAGCTCAGAAAGGAGCCGTCTTATTGCTGAATATCAGCGAGGAGCAATACAATGAAACGGTGGATTATATGGTGGGCTATCATGACTGCTTAAAAGATGACAAACCCGAGACATAAAAGAAGTGGTGCAATGATTGATTTACTACCTAAAAAATGATATCCCGTCAAACATTATAGGACTCTCAGGTATTATTGCGGATCTGCATGCAAAGGAAGAGTTTCGAAAATTGCAGTACGGGGATGCATTTGAGAGCTTGAGACAGAAGGCGATCATTGAGTCAGTAAAAGAGAGCAATGCTTTAGAGGGTATCATAACCACGGAAGAAAGGATTAGGGATATTGTGAGGGGGGCAGCTCCCATCACGCATGATGAGAAGGAGATATCAGGATATAAAGATGCGCTGAGTATGATCCACCGAGAACATGAAAATATGGAGTTGACAGAAGAAATCATCTTATCGTTTCAGCGTATGATTCAAAGGGAGACTGATCCGAAAGAGGCAGGGAGATATAAAACACATGATAATCTCATCATAGAGAATCTGCAGGACGGCAGCAGACGTGTAAGATTTCGGCCGGTTTCGTCAAAGGATACACCAAAGGCCATGGAGCAGCTTGTTTTGGCATATTATGATGCTTTGGAGCAGGCTTCGATGGGATGGCATGAGAATCAGAATGATTATGTTCCTGTGATCGTGAATTTTATGCAATTGCTGTATCGTTGTTTTAAGGATCTGGATGACTCTTTTATGGAGATTTCTTTGAAAAAAGCAAAAAAATCCGAAAGGGTGGAGGCAGTACTGCTTAACGCCATTGTGCCGGTTTCAAAAGGAGACATCCTTGAAAAACTGCCGGATGTCAGTGTGAAAACAGTGGAGTTGGTGTTAAGCAAAATGTTAAAGGAAGACAAGATCAAAAAAATCGGTACTTATCGGGATGCCAGATATATGCGGAAAGAAAAGCATAAATAGAATCATAAAAATGTTCAGATCACCCGCATTCCTCCGTATTTTCTGATCTTCAGGACGACACAGGAGCCTTCCCCGAAAATTCGGTCAAGGCTTTGTTTGTATTCCGCGACTTTGTCGTTTCGCACAAAGGCCTGGATCGTGCCGGCAAAGCCGCCGCCATGTACGCGGCATACGCCGCCGTCTTCGCCCAGGATCTTTTCGCTGAGGCAAAGTGCCACAGAGACATTCTGGTGTTGTACGTCATGGTTGGTGTAGACATTTTGCAGGAACTTGTAGGAGGAGTTGCCGGATGCTTTGACTGCTGCAAGGAATGCGGCAAAGTTGCCGGCTTTCAGCGCAGCGGTTTCCTGCAGTACTCTTCGGTTTTCGTCGTAGAAATGCAGAGCGCGCAGGACAGCGCGATCGCCCAGTTTTTTCCGGAGCGCCGGGATATTTGACAGCATGGTTTCCTCGGAAACTTCGCGCAGCACCTCCTTGCCGAAGAAAGCCGCCACGGATTTCATTTCTGCCGGTACTGCCGCGTAGTCTGGGGTGAGGTCAGCATGGCTGCCTTTGGTATCTGTGATGCAGAGACTGTAGCCCGCGGCGTCCATGTCCGGGTCAATGCGCTCCACCATAGGTGCGGCAGGATCGGAGAAATCAATGTGGCAGAGGCTGCCCACGGAACAGGCCATCTGGTCCATCAGACCGCAGGGCTTGCCAAAGTATACGTTTTCTGCATATTGACCGATGATGGCGATGGTGATCGCGTCAATCCTGCCGTCGTTGTACAGATGGGACAGGATATTGCCGATCACCGTCTCATAGGCGGCGGAGGAGGAGAGACCGGATCCGCCCAGTACATCGCTGGTGATATATGCGTTGAAGCCGCCGATGCGGTAACCCTTGTCCCTGGTGCAGGCAAGGACGCCTCTGATCAGAGCGGCAGAGGTACCCTCCTCTGAAGCTTTTTTGTCCAGATCATTCAGATCTATGGTGAGCATATCGTAGCCTTGCGACTGAATGCGGACCTGACAGGAGTCATTGGGGGACGCAACGGCAATGGCGTCATTGTTGATGGAGGCTGCCAGAACCTGCCCGTGCTGGTGATCCGTGTGATTGCCGCCCACCTCTGTGCGCCCGGGGGCACTGAGAATCTGCACATCAGCGTCTCCAAAAAGCTCTTCGTAATGCGTCAGAGCATCTACATATCTTTGCGTCTGGTTGCTCAGACAGTTTTGATCTATATAAATGTCAAGCAGGCGCTCATTGAGTTTTCCGGATCGAATATGATTCTTTAATTCTTTCAAGTTCATGATGGATTTTTCCTCCTCAGCTATGGTAAAATAAAACCGCAAGCGGTTTTATTTATAATTTCTTTGCAATTCCAAATGCACAAAGGACGTGCGCGGAATTATGGTAAATATATCTTGATCAAAAGTATATCATATATTCGGTAGAAATGACAGGATAATGAAAAAGCTTTTGTGTTACGGATAACCTGCAGAACAGGAGGGCAAATGAGCAGACTACAGAAAAATTTGATCATCACAACCGTTGGTTTCTGGGTGGTTTATGCGATTGCAACATTACTGGGTGCCGATCTTGTCTACAATGTCTTTTCGCCGCTGACAGGAATTGCTGCGATGACACTTCTTGTGAGCGGCCTGAAGCATACGGGAAAATACCGGATGGCGGCGCTTTTTTTCCTTTATGGAATCGCAGCGTGGGTGGTTTCAGATCTGATCCTGTTTACTTATACCTATCTGGTTGTGGATGATCCGCTGCTGATCGACATATCGGATAAGCTGTATCTGGCACCGAACTATCTGTTTGGCATGGGACTGACCGCCTATATGATCGTGGATTTTAAGCGGCGGGATGTATTCCGGTTGCTGATCGATACGTTTCTGATCGGGGTAACGGGCTTTATTTTTGTGCGGAAACTGTATATTTACGGGTTTGGCATCAATACCTATGAGGGGACGTTCTCCTTCAGCTCCATGATGTATTTGATCGCGGTGATGTATGTACTGGTGCTGATGTTTTTGATCCTCACAATCCGCGGAGTGTTCCATCACACAAGGGCCGGGTATCTGGTTTTCGGAGCACTGGCGTTCTATAACGTTTTTGAAATGCGTTACACCTACTATACAGCGGGTGGATTGGATGCGGAGAGCATCTATATCGATATCATCTATATGGCATGTGTGTGCGTGATCAGCTATGCGTTTACAGATCCTTCCCTGAAGAAGGCCATGGAGACATCGGATGCGCTGATGAAAGAGCCGGTGGATATTAAGAAGTCTATGGGAATGGGCTGGGTATACGGGTTGATCCTGCTCCCGCTGATCGTGTTTTTCTATGCGCTTCGGCTTCTGACGCAGACGGAATTTTATATTTTGCTGGTGTCCTGTCTGGGATATCTGATCATGTGGAAAACGCAGCAGGCAAATGAACTGACGCAGGAGCTGCTTGAGAAACAGAAGGTGGAGAATACCAGGCTGGGCGAGTGGGTGGATTATCAGAATCAGGAGCTCAAGGTTGCCAATGAGCAGTTGGAAAAAGCATCTTATAAAGATCACCTCACCGGGCTTTATAACAGAAAATACAGCAGATTGTATATGAATCAGATTCTGCTGGAAAATGCCGGTGCAGTATTTGCCGTCTATTCCTTGGATGTGAATTATTTTAAACCCATCAATGACAATTACGGGTTGGAGACGGGGGATAAGGTGCTGGGCGAGATGGGGGCGCGCCTGAAGGAATTGGAGAATGACAGGATCGCGGCGTTTCGCGTGGGTGGCGATGAATTTCTGGTTGTGTACAAAGAGTACAAAAGTGATGAGGAACTGGTGCAGCTGGCGGGACTTTTGCAGGAGACGTTTGACCGTCCCATCGAGATCGGGGAGCTGATGCTTAAGATTTCGGTGAGTATTGGCGTGGCGGCCTGTCCGCAGGATGCGGAGGATGTGGAGCAGCTTCTCAAATATGCGGATTCTGCCCGCAGCTCTATCAAGCACAGACACAGTAAGACGGAATATAAGTTCTATGATTCTGCGCTGATCGAGCAGATGTCCAAGCTGAGGCGTTTGGAATTGAAGCTGCAGACGGCGGATTATGACAGGGACTTCAAGTTATATTATCAGCCCCAGGTGGATTGTGTGAGCGAGAAGCTGATCGGGATGGAAGCCTTGATCCGCTGGATCGATCCGGAAGAAGGATTTATCTCTCCGGGCGAGTTTATTCCCCTGGCGGAGGAGATGGGGCTCATGGGAAATATCGGCGCCTGGGTCAACCGTACTGCGATGAAGCAGATCAAGGTGTGGAATGAAAAGTACCGGAAGAATCTGGTGGTAGGCATCAATGTGTCACCGCTGCAGCTCAGAGATCCGGCGTTTGCAGAGAAGTTCATCGCAGAGCAGGAAGCGCAGGAGGTTCCCGCCGGCTGGCTGGACGTGGAGATTACGGAAGGATATGCGTTGAATTCCAGTGTGTCCAGCGGGGATATCATCGCCAAACTCAAAAAGGCGGGTCTGACTTTCTCGGTGGATGATTTCGGCACAGGATATGCCAGCTTTACCAGCATGCTGCACTTTATTTTTGACCGGATCAAGATTGCCAAGGAATTGGTGGACGATCTGGAGACCAACCGGAATGCGTATGTGGTGGTGAAGGTGATCATTGCCATGGCGAAAGATCTGAAGCTGCAGACCATTGCGGAAGGTGTGGAGAGGAAGGAACAGTTGGAGATATTGAAAGATCTGGGCTGTGGTCAGATCCAGGGGTATTATTTCGGAAAACCGCTGCCGCCGGAGCAGTTTGAGGAGAAGTGGTTGCATGAGAGTTGAACATCCAATTGCGCCGGTGTATGATGCGCATTCAAAAATCCTGATACTGGGCAGTTTCCCGTCGGTGAAATCCAGGGAGGCCATGTTTTTTTACGGGCATCCGCAGAATCGTTTCTGGCGTGTAGCGGCAGCGGTGTTTGAGGATACATTTCCGGAGACGATGGAGGAGAGACGGGCGTTTCTGCTGCGGCATGGAATTGCGGTCTGGGATGTGATCCGGTCCTGCGATATCACGGGGTCATCCGATGCGAGCATTAAAAATGTAGTGCCGAATGATCTTCGGGAGATTTTGGAGGCGGCACCCATCCGGACGATCTATGTGAATGGGAAGACGGCGGAGAAAATGTATCGGAAATACACGGAGACTTTGACAGGAAGAGATGCGGTGGTGCTTCCGTCCACCAGTCCGGCCAACGCGGCATGGAGTCTGGAGCGGCTGATTGAAGCATGGCGGGTCATCCGTGAATAGTGGCGTTCGGCTGGGAACGGGTTTCGTAACGTAAACAGCGTGTATAAGGGAGGGCGTTGAACGGTGAAGGAAGAGATAGAGCATTATATCAGAGAAAAGTATGGAATCGAACCGGAGCATCCGTGGGGGAAGTATCCGGAGAATACAACATTTAAGGCGGCTGAGAACGACAAGTGGTTCGCACTGATCATGCCGGTGTCGCGGCATGCACTGGGGCTTGCCGGAAGCGGAATGGTGGATGTGGTCAATGTCAAGGCGCAGCCGGAGGTGATCGGCATGATCGTCAGCGCAGCAGGATATCTGCCGGCGTACCATATGAATAAGCAGCATTGGCTCACGGTCCTGCTGGACGGAACGGTATCTGCGGAGCAGGTGTTTGAGCGGATTGACGAAAGTTATGCTTTGATCACGGACAATCCCACGAAGCGGATCTATGAGGCAGTGCGGAAAATTCCCAGGGGCAAGGTTGCCACCTATGGGCAGGTGGCGGCAATGGCGGGAAACCCGAAAATGTCCAGAGCCGTGGGAAATGCGCTGCACAAAAATCCTGACCCGGAGGGGACGCCCTGTTATCGTGTGGTGAATTCTAAGGGGGAGCTTTCGGGGGAGTTTGCCTTCGGCGGTCCCGGAGAGCAGGCGAAACGACTGAAGGCGGATGGAATTGAGGTTGTGGACGGGAAGGTGGATTTGGGGAAGTTCGGTATGGAAAAAAGCGGGATAGAATAAGATAAGGCTGTACAGTTTAAATGCTGCACAGCCTTTACAATTACCTTGCTTTTAATTTGCTTTTCCGATAAATTTAGTCGAGAGGGAACTTGAAATATCTCTTTGCGTTGTTGTAAGAGATATTGGTTACAATCTCGCCGAGAATATCGTAGTCCTCAGGGAACTCGCCGTTCTCTACCCAATTGCCGATGAGGTTGCAGAGGATTCTGCGGAAATACTCATGTCTGGTGTAGGACAGGAAGCTTCTGGAGTCGGTCAGCATGCCGACGAAGCCGGACAGATTTCCAAGGTTAGCCAGGGAGATCATCTGATCCTGCATGCCGGTCTTGTGATCGTTGAACCACCATGCGCTGCCCTGCTGGATCTTTGCCACTGCTGTGGAATCCTGGAAGCAGCCGAGGATGGTGCCGATGGCCTGATTGTCATTCGGGTTCAGGCTGTACAGAATAGTTCTGGGCAGCTCGTCGGTTTCAATCAGTGCATTCAGGAAATCAGCCATCTGAGCAGAAGGAGCATAGTTGTTGATGCAGTCATAACCGGTATCGGGACCGAGCTTCTGATACATCTTTGCATTGTTGTCTCTCTTACAGCCATAGTGAAGCTGCATTGCCCAATCTAATTTATGATATTCTTTGCCGACGAAGAGCATGAAAGCAGTCTTGAATTTCAGCTCGTCCTCTTTTGTGATTGCGTTCCCGCTCAGTCTCTTTGCAAAAATCTGCTCGATCTCATCGTCACTTGCGGGCGCATACATTACATACTCAAGCGCGTGGTCGGAAACATTACATCCCATGGACTTGAAGAATTCCATACGCTGCTTCAGAGCGTCCTTCAATTCAGCGAAAGTGCCGATCTTGGACTTGCCGCATACCTCTGCCAACTTTGCCAGATAGTCGAGATACTCGGGCTTCTCAATATTCATTGCCTTGTCGGGTCTCCAAGCGGGACGCACGATGACGTCGAAACTCTTGTCCTCAGCAATCTTGGTGTGCCATTCCAGGCTGTCAACGGGATCATCGGTGGTGCAGATCAGAGTTACATTGCTCTGCTTGATGATATTGCGTACGCTCATGGAAGGCTCTTTTAATTTTGCATTGCAAAGATTCCATACTTCGTCTGCGGTTTTGGCATTCAATACACCGTTGTAGCCGAAGTATCTCTGCAGTTCCAAATGGCTCCAGTGGAAGAGAGGGTTGCCGATGGCTTTGCCCAGGCACTCTGCCCACTTGCAGAATTTCTCATAATCGGAAGCGTCGCCGGTGATGTATTTCTCGTCCACGCCGCAGGAACGCATAAAGCGCCATTTGTAGTGATCGCCGCCCAACCATACCTGAGTGATGTTGTCGAACTGACGGTCCTCTGCAATCTCCTTGGGATTGATGTGGCAGTGGTAGTCGAGAATCGGGGTCTTCTCTGCGTACTCGTGGAACAGCTTCTGGGCTGTTGCGGTCTCAAGCAGGAAGTCTTTGTCCATAAATGCTTTCATTTCCATTCCTCCGTTTGATATATTTGATGATTATTTTTATTGATTCTCGCTGGCAATAGGTATGTGCCGCGAGGTGGTACCGGGATTCAAATCGTCAGGATCACAGGGCTTTCGTGGTGCCCCGCAGGATCAGGTCACCGGAAAACATGGTATTTTTGATGCCATAGTTGTCGGTGAGTACATCCATGAGTGTATCGGTCAGATGCTGGCAGAGTGTTTCCAGCTTGTTGTCAATACTGGTCAGTTCCGGATAACTGCACTGTGCCAGTATGGAGTTGTTGTAGCCAATCACGGAAAGCTCATCGGGAATGCGAATTCCCAAAGTCTGTGCATATTTCACTGCCGCCAGAGCCAGCATATCATCGGCGGCGATCAAACCGTGAAAGACTTGTCCGCTCTGATGCAGCTTCAGCAGCTGTTCCGTCATGCCGGAGATATCCTCGTGGGTACCGGAGAAATATTCCTGCATCGGTTCCAGACCGTGTGCCTTCATGGCATTCAGGTAGCCGGAGCGTTTCTTTTTACCGCTGTAGGAATTGGAGTTGTAAAAATAGAGAATATCATGGATTCCGGATGTGATCATGCGGCCTGTCGCCTCCTGCACGGAGGTGTAGTCATCGCACAGAATGCTGTACACATTGTGGGCGTCCAGTGCGCCGTTCAAAAGCATGACTGGTGTGGTGAGCGCCGCATCCAGGATATATTTGTTCTGGGATTCCTGCTCATAGATGTAGTTGGAACCGACCAGGATAATGCCGTCCACTTTCTGCTGCAGCAAAAGATCCAAAGACTCACGCCTTGTGTCCAATTCGTAGCCGCTGCAGCACAGGATGCAGTGATAGCCGTTTCCCCGCAGCTGCTGCTCCAGATAATAAATTGCCTTAGCGAGATACAGGTCGGAACTGTCGGCACACATGATGCCGATGGTCCGCATCGTGTTGAGCCCCAGACCTCTGGCAAAGGCATTGGGAGTATACTCATATTTTTCAATCACACTGAGTACCCGCTGCCTGGTCTCTTCGCTTACATTGGCACTGCCATTGAGTACGCGGGAGACGGTCGCGATCGATACCCCTGCTTTCTCCGAAATATCATATATCGTCATGAGTATTTACCCCTTTGCTGCTGTGAAAGTATTTTCACAAGTTTCATATGCCTAATTATACCCAATGTCAGGGCTTTTTTCAAGACGTAAAAAATATATATATTCCAACACATTTGTGGTGGAAAATATTTTGGAAATATGTTATAGTGAATGTATTAAGTTCAAAAACCGGCTACAGACCGGAACGCTAAGTAGCGCCGCGAGCGCGGAATGGAGGATAAAGTTCAATGGAGTTATTAAACAAAGCAAAAACAGGCAAGAAAGAGAGACCGATCAAGGTAGTGCAGTTCGGTGAGGGTAATTTCCTCCGCGCGTTCGTTGACTACATGTTTGATCTGGCAAATGAGCAGGGCAAGTTTGACGGTGACATCGTATTGATCAAGCCTATTGCATTCGGTAATCTGGAGAATTTCCACAAGCAGGACTGCCAGTATACCGTATCTCTTCGCGGTAATGTAGGCGGCGAGGGC
>ODAI013759450.1_pt1 | contig 45263 bp, 32 predicted proteins | sample 1539321 | NCBI WGS metagenome assembly ODAI01 (sample SAMN02144231, study PRJEB22623) | gut metagenome | biome: sheep rumen | host: Ovis aries | place: New Zealand
AATACGGTGAGCGTGAACATTCCGGCCTCTGACATATCTGATAATGTGCTTAAGTTTAAGACTCTTACGCTTGATAATAAGGAGGTCACGCAGGACATATTTGCTGACTACGATCTGACCGTCGTTCATATGTGGGGAACCTACTGCATGCCCTGTATAAAAGAGATGGGTGATTATGCGGCTTTTTATAAGGACCTCCCTGACAATATCAATATGATCGCGATCGTTGTGGATGTATATGACGGTATAGACAATAATGTATCATCCGCCAATAAGATACTTGGCGATGCAGGGGCAGAATTTGTCAATATCAGGGTAAGTGATTCGCTGTATGATCTTCTTAAATCCATCCAGTATGTGCCTTCATCTGCCATAGTTGACAGTAATGGGCATATCGTGGGTCAGGTTATGGACGGAGCATCATTTGAAGAGACCAAGAGCAGACTTAACGGATATCTGAAATGATCTATGGCTTAGTGCGATCGATTCTTTGGTAAGTGAGTTTTGTTGATATGAAAAATAAACTTTTTATTCGTGTGACAAGCGTAGTGGCTGCGATCATAATGATTGCATACGGATTAAATGCAGGCGGATTTAAGGACGTCCTCAGTCGTGCTGTCATGATATGCTTAGAGTGCGTCGGTATAGGATGATGAGTGGTCAGACAGGCAGGATACACAACTTAAAGAGAAAATATATCCAGCTTATCACGGCAGTTTTGTATAATTGCAATCTTAAGGGCTTTGCATCGGGCAGGATATATAAGGGCAATACCAAGGGTGTATGCGTACCGGGACTGAACTGCTATTCATGCCCCGGAGCAGTTGCGGCATGTCCGCTCGGAAGTTTACAGGGTGCACTGCGCGATTCTTCTTTTAAACTTGTCTGGTATGTTCTCGGGACGATTCTTCTGTTCGGCATAATGCTTGGAAGAACTGTATGCGGATTCTTATGTCCGTTCGGTTTTTTGCAGGAGCTGATCTATAAGATCCCCTTTAAAAAAATAAAGAAAAGCAGAGTCACTAAAGCGCTGTCTTATGTCAAATACGGTGTGCTTGCCGTCTTTGTCATCATTATTCCGGTGATCTTAAAAGTGCCCGGATTCTGTAAGTACATATGTCCTGCAGGTACTTTGGAGGCCGGGATCCCGTTAGTGATAAAAGATGAGCATCTGCGCGGTATGATAAGTGTACTGTTCTCGTGGAAAGTTGCTTTATTGTGCCTGTGTCTGTTCACCTGCATATTCTGTTTCAGAGCCTTCTGCAGATTCATATGTCCCCTCGGGGCTTTCTATTCTTTCTTTAATCCCATCGCTTTCTTCGGGATAAGCGTTGATAAGAATAAGTGTACGGGATGTAAAGCTTGTATAAGTAAATGCCTTCTTGATGTAAGCAAGGTTGCAGATCATGAATGCGTTCACTGCGGCGCTTGTATGAAGGTATGCCCTGAGCAGGCGATAAAATACAGTTTCAAGATTAAAGAGTAAGTGAACGGATTTAAGGTAAAAATCGGGGTGGAGAAGGCTTGTCCGGATCGGTGCAGGAAGGACTGAAACAGGGAGATATAAATGAGATATATTATAAGAGTGAAAATCAATTTGTGCAGGATTTTTAAAACGATCGCGGTAACATCGCTGTTGTCGGTCATGATATTCATGCTTACAGGCTGCGATGAAGAAGAGTCGTATGATGAAGAGAACTATTCAAAGGAAGAAGAGGTAAGTAGCGGTCAGTTTTCTGCTCCCAAGCCTTCTGCAGCCATAGATGCGGTATCGGTAGGAACGGATGATAAGTCGGCTACGGTTATGATCTATATGAACGGGTCAGATCTTGAATCGGAAGCGGGGGAAGCCACAACGGATATCGCGGAGATGCTAAGCTCGGGTATCGGCAGGAACGTTAATGTCATCATCCAGACCATGGGGACCAGGCAGTGGCAGGACTACGGGATATCGCATAAGACTGCGCAGACATACAAGGTGGAGAAGGGAGGGCTTAAACTTGTAAGAGACGGTTTGGGTCAGCTTGACTGTACATCGGGTGAGACGATGGCCGAGTTTATAGATTACTGCAAGAAGGGTTATCCTGCGGATCGGTATCTTTTCTTATTCTGGGATCACGGCGGCGGACCGGTATACGGCTTCGGTTATGATGAGTGGCAGGATGAGAGCTCAGGGCTTACTATAGCGGAGATGTCGAAGGCATTTGCATCTAACAGCGATATTAGATTCGATATAATCGGTATGGATTGCTGCATAATGGCCAGCATGGAGACCTGCTATGCGCTTGCTCCATATTGTAAATATGCGCTTTTATCCGAGGACTTCGAGTCGGGACTCGGCTGGAGTTATACCGGATGGATGAGAGCGTTTGAAGAGAACCCCGGAATGTCAACGCCTCTGCTGGGAAAGTTTATCATAGATGATATCATAAGCGATAACGAGACGAGTTTCGGAGGTGATTCTTCATGTATGGGACTTTTCAATGTATCAACTTCAAATAATCTGTATGCGGCGTGGAAGAAATTCGCCTATAAGAATGAGGCCGCGTTGCTTGGAACCAATTACAGTCGTGAACATATGGCGAAGTCTGCCGGAAGAGGATTCTGGGATCTGTGGGGATTTGATGACAGTGATGTCACATTATCGGATTACTATATAAGCGACATGCTGGCTCTGATCGAAAGCATTGATCCTGACAGCGATGAGGCGAAGGATCTTAAGTCTGCACTTAAGGCTTCCGTTGCTTACTACGGACATACCTCGGACAAGAACGAACTTACGGGACTTGCTGTATCTCTGCCGTACGGTGACGATGAATTCTATGCACAGTTATCTGACGTCTACAGCGATATCGGATTTGATGCTGAATATATAGACTGGCTTGGCGGCTTCGTATCGGAAGACTATGGCGATGATGATTATTTTGATTTCGGAATATTCGAGGATATATGGAACGGCTGGGGGGCTTATGAGGATGACTACGGTTGCAACATAAGTAACGACGGCGGTTCTTGCGAATATGGATATGAATATGAAGACGAATATGATGACGGGTATTCCGAAGAGTATGCAGACGACTGGATATATGATTATGAAGAAGATATCTGGTATATGTACGAAGACGATATCCTGTATCTCTATGATGAAGCGACGGATATGCTGTTCTACTATGACGAGTATGACGATGAGATCTATTACTATGATGAAGATGCAGACGATTGGTTCATTTATGAAGAATGAGGACTTATGAGGAAGGCTTGCATTGATCGCCATGATACTGTATACAGCAAAAAACGAAAAATCATCAAATTGTAGTGGTTTCATTTGACGAAAGCACAAAATATGGTAAAATAAATAAGATATTGTGTTGGAGTAGGTATGAAGTCACATCAACACCCGAAATATTATGCAATGAGGAATGGTAATGGGTAAGAACGCTAACAATGCTAACAATGATACATATGATGCGTCCAATATCACGGTCTTAGAAGGGCTTGAAGCGGTCAGAGTAAGGCCAGGTATGTATATCGGTTCCGTATCGACCAAGGGACTCAATCATCTTATATACGAGATAGTGGATAATTCAGTCGATGAGCACCTTGCAGGGTATTGCAGCGAGATACGTGTAACACTTGAGGCTGACGGCTCGGCGACTGTTGAAGATAACGGCCGCGGTATTCCCATAGAGATGCATGAGAAGGGAATGAGTGCCGAGAGACTGGTATTCACTACATTACATGCCGGAGGTAAGTTCGATGATTCCGCTTATAAGACAAGCGGAGGACTTCATGGCGTGGGAAGCTCTGTGGTCAATGCTCTTTCAAGCAGATTATCGGTAAGGGTCAAGAAGAACGGCCATATATATGAGGATTCGTATGAGAGAGGTGTGCCTACAACGGAGCTTGTGAAGGGACTGCTTCCTGAGGTAGGCAATACCAGAGAGACCGGTACTACGATTAATTTTCTGCCGGATGATACGATTTTTGACAAGACATGGTTTAAGGAAGAGGATGTGAAGAGCAGACTCCATGAGACTGCGTATCTTAACCCCTGTCTTACCATCATCTTCGAGGATAAGAGGAAGGAAGAGAAGGAATATGTGCTTTTCCATGAACCGGCAGGGCTTGTGGGATTCATAGAGGATATGAACAGGTCTAAGGAGGTCATACATGAGCCGGTATTCCTTAAGGGAGAAGCCGAGGGTATTACGGTTGAGGTGGCATTTCAGTATGTGAACGAATTCCATGAGAATGTCCTGGGCTTTTGCAACAATATATATAATTCGGAGGGCGGTACACATTTGACCGGCTTTAAGACCACCTTTACCACGGTCATGAATAATTATGCCAGAGCCATAGGCATACTTAAGGATAAGGATGCGAATTTCACCGGAGCGGATGTCCGTAACGGTATGACAGCCATCATATCCATCAAGCATCCGGACCCAAGATTCGAGGGACAGACCAAGACCAAGCTTGACAATCAGGATGCTGCCAAGGTAGTAGGCAAGGTTACGGGTGATGAGATGGTGCATTACTTTGACCGTAACTTAGAGACTCTTAAGTCGATACTCGGCTGTGCAGAGAAGGCTGCCAAAATACGTAAGAGCGAAGAGAAGGCCAAGACCAATATGCTTTCCAAGCCCAAGTACAGCTTCGACAGCAACGGCAAGCTTGCCAACTGCGAGAGCCGTGAGCCTGACAGATGTGAGATATTCATAGTGGAGGGTGATTCCGCAGGAGGCAGCGCCAAGACAGCAAGAGACAGGATGTATCAGGCCATTCTTCCCATAAGGGGTAAGATACTTAATGTGGAGAAGGCTTCCATAGATAAGATACTGGCCAATGCCGAGATCAAGACCATGATCAATGCTTTCGGATGCGGTTTCTCCGAAGGGTACGGCAACGACTTCGATATCAGTAAGCTCAGATATAATAAGATAATCATAATGGCTGATGCGGATGTGGACGGTGAGCATATTGCCACACTTCTGCTTACGCTTTTCTACAGGTTCATGCCGGAGCTTATATATGAGGGACATGTCTATATCGCCATGCCGCCTCTGTATAAGGCCATACCCTCTAAGGGAGAGGAAGAATACCTGTATGATGATGCGGCACTTGATAAGTACAGGAAGTCGCACAAGGGCGCATTCACACTGCAAAGGTATAAGGGCCTGGGTGAGATGGATGCCAACCAACTGTGGGAGACGACCCTTGATCCTGCAAGACGTAAGCTTCGTCTGGTAGAAATAGAGGATGCGAGGATGGCATCGGATGTAACAGAGCTTCTTATGGGTAATGATGTGACTCCCCGCAAGGCATTCATCTATGACCATGCGAAGGACGCACTGCTTGATATTTGATATATGATTGGAAGAACGGAATGGCTGGGAAGACAGAGACTAAGATAATTGAAGAAGATATCATCAAGACGGAATACTCCGAGATAATGCAGAAGTCATTCATCGACTATGCGATGAGCGTCATTATCGCCAGAGCGCTTCCTGATGTCAGGGACGGGCTTAAGCCTGTGCAGAGGCGTACTCTTTATGATATGTACGAGCTTGGTGTAAGATATGATAAGCCCTATCGTAAGAGCGCACGTATCGTAGGTGATACAATGGGTAAGTACCATCCTCATGGCGACAGCTCTATATATGATGCTTTGGTTGTTATGAGTCAGGATTTTAAGAAAGGACTTCCTCTTGTTGACGGTCATGGCAACTTCGGCAATATTGAGGGTGACGGAGCCGCTGCCATGCGATATACCGAGGCAAGGCTGCAAAAGGTCACTCAGATAGGACTGTTAGAGGATCTTGATAAGGATGTTGTGGATTTCGGTCCTAACTTTGATGAGACGGAGAAGGAGCCTTTAGTGTTGCCTTGCCGCTTCCCCAATCTTTTGGTGAACGGTACGGAGGGTATCGCTGTTGGTATGGCTACCAGTGTTCCTCCTCATAATCTGGGGGAAGTAATAGATGCCATGAAGGCGTATATGAAGGATGAGACCATTTCCACAAGAGCCCTTATGAAGTATTGTAAGGGTCCGGATTTCCCTACGGGCGGCATAGTGTCCAATAAGGATGAGCTGCCTGCCATATATGAGACAGGTATGGGCAAGATCAAGATAAGAGGCAAGGTAGAGACCGAGAAGGGCAAAAACGGTCATATTAATGTTGTCATAACCGAGATACCCTTTACCATGGTCGGAGCGAATATCACCAAGTTCTTGCAGGATGTGGCGGCTCTTGCGGATTCCAAGAAGGCTCCGGATATTGTGGACATATCCAACCAGTCCTCCAAAGAGGGCATAAGGATCGTCATCGAGCTTAAGAAGGATGCCAATGCAGATAATTTCATCAATCTTTTATATAAAAAGACAAGGCTTGAAGATACCTTCGGTGTCAATATGTTAGCAATCGCCGACGGACGCCCGGAGACCATGGGGCTTAAGAGAGTCCTCAAGGAGTGTGTTGATTTCCAGTACGAGCTTGCTACACGTAAGTACACCAATCTGCTTAAGAAGGAGCAGGATAAGAAGGAGATTCAGGAAGGTCTTATTAAGGCATGTAATGTTATAGACCTTATAATTGAGATATTAAGAGGAAGTAAGGATCGCAATATGGCCAAAGCCTGTCTGATAGAGGGTAAGACTGATGGCATTAATTTCAAGAGCAAGGAATCCAAGGTCATGGCGGGTACCTTGCAGTTTAGTGAGCCTCAGGCCAATGCCATCCTTGATATGCGTCTGTATAAGCTTATCGGCTTGGAGATAGATGCACTTATAAAGGAGCATGAAGAAACGGTAGCCAATATTTTCCGATATGAGGATATATTGGAGCGTAAGGATTCCATGGCTCAGGTCATCATGAACGATCTTGATGCCATTAAGAAGGAATTCTCCCGTCCCAGGAGAACCGTTATAGACAATCTTGAAGAAGCCGTTGTGGAAGAGGTCAAGATACCGGAGATGGATGTGGTATTTACCATGGATCGCTTCGGATATGCCAAGATCATAGATATCACTACATATGAGCGTAATAAGGAAAGTGCGGACGAAGACTTCAAGTATATATGTATGTGTAAGAATACCGGTAAGATATGCCTCTTCACGGATATAGGCAATCTCCATACCTTCAAGGTATCCGAGCTTCCCATGGGCAAGCTTCGTGATAAGGGTGTGCCCATTGACAATGTAAGCAACTTCGATTCCTCCAAGGAAAGTATAATATCGGTTGCAAGCCAGAGCGAGCTCAATCTCTACAGAATGCTCTTTGTTACGAAGCAGTCTATGTGTAAGATAGTCGATGGCGGAGAATTCGATGTGGCCAAGAGGACTGTGGCTGCGACCAAGCTTTTGGATGGAGACAGCGTGGTATCGGTAGTGCCGCTTACAGACAGAAAATACATCACGATGCTTACGGAGAACGGCATGTATATAAGATTCCTGCTGGAAGAGATTCCGGAGAAGAAGAAGGTGGCCGTGGGCGTAAGATGCATGAAGCTGTCCGGTAATGATTATATTGACAAGGTATATTACACGGGAGAATTCGACGAGACTGAGATAGAAGCGGATGGTAAGAGAATTGCAGTCAACAGTCTTAAATTATCCAAGAGAGACGGTAAAGGAACGAAGCTTAAGTAATGAGAGTTATTGCGGGTACTGCAAGGTCCATGCCGCTTGTCGCACCTAAGGGAGATGGCACGCGACCTACAACAGACAGGATCAAAGAGACACTTTTTAATACAATACAGGCATATGTGCCTGATGCGGTATTTGTTGACCTTTTTGCCGGCAGTGGAGCTGTGGGCATAGAGGCTTTAAGCCGTGGAGCGAAGAAGGCGTTTTTTATAGACAATGCCAAAGATGCACTTGATTGTATCCGCAGGAACCTTGAATTTACCAAGCTTGCGGACAGAGCGGTCGTTATAGGACGCAGTGCTTACGACTCATTCTATGAGATAGATGAGAAGGCTGATGTAATATTTATCGACCCACCCTATGCACTTGGCGTCGAATCTGATATAATGCAATTGATAAGGGATAGAGGCTGTCTTAAGGAGGACGGTATCGTCATAATCGAGGCGGATATCGGTAATGACTTAAGCGGCATTGAACCCTTGGGCTTTAAGATATATAAGGAAAAGTTGTATAAGACCAATAAGCATGTGTTCTTTGAACAGGTATGATTTATGAAAAAAGCTATATATCCGGGCAGTTTCGACCCGTTGACATTCGGACATCTTGACATAATAAGAAGAGCAGCGGATATTTTTGATAACCTTACGGTGGGAGTGCTTGATAACCGAGCAAAAACACCATTGTTTTCGGTAGAAGAACGTGTTAATATACTTAAGGAAGCCACTAAGGATATGCCTAATGTTAAGGTGGAGTCTTTTTGCGGCTTGCTTGTTGAATATGCGAAGAATAACGGCTACCATGTATCCGTCAGGGGACTCAGGGCCATAACGGATTTTGAGTATGAGCTTCAGATCGCACAGACCAATAAGATGTTAAGCGGTGGGGAGCTGGATACGATGTTTTTAACATCAGACGTGGAATTCTCATACCTCAGTTCTTCAGGGGTCAAAGAGATAGCGAGCTTCGGAGGTGATATTAGTCACTGTGTTCCGGAATTTGTTGCGAAACTGGTATATGAAAAATATAACTTTAAGTGAGGGAGACAATGGCCAGTAATATTGAACAGATGATCGATGATATCGAGGAATATATTGATAGCTGTAAGTTCAAGAACTTCAGCAATTCCGTGATATTAGTCAATAAGGAAGAGATAGATATGCTGCTTTCGGATCTTCGTAAGGCTACGCCTAAGGAGATCAAGATGTATCAGAAGATCATCAGCAATAAAGAACAGATAATCGAAGAAGCCAAGATCAATGCACAGAAGCTTATAGACAAGACCAAAGCAGAGACGAGTGAGCTGATAAGCCAGCATGAGATCATGTTAAGAGCGTATGAGCAGGCAGACGAGGTAGTTGGTGATGCCATAGCCAGAGCTCAGGAGATCATGGATAATGCCACAATAGAAGCCAATGAGCTTAAGACTTCGGCAATGGCTTATACGGACTCGCTTCTTGCACAGGTGGAGGATGTGGTCGGTCATTATATGAGTCTGACCAATAATAAATACGATGAGATGATGGCTTCTCTTGCGGAATGCTATGATGTAGTCAAGTCCAACAGAGCTGAGCTTATACATACCGCTGTTGATGACACCGGACTTGATGTGGAGAATCTTCTCAACGAAAGTTCGCAGGCAGCGGAGGTCACCGGGGCAAGACTTGCCGGTCAGTCAGCTAACCGTCCCTCAAGAGACAGGAGTACGAATATTAAGGAACAGATACCGGATGAGCCTGTAGCATATGAAGCATTCGATGCACAGAGCAAGCCGCCTGTCACGACATCGCCCGAACCGGTGGGAGAGAAGAAGGAGAGTAAGCCTGATACGGATTCCGGTGATGATGATTTCATCAATCTTGATCTTATCTGATTTTGAGTATTAAGGGCTGTTGTATAACAGCCCTTTTGTTATAGAGGAGTATATGGATTATCTGTATAAAAGACACCCTAAGGGTACATATGAATATGCCGATTATAAGAAGAAGGTTGACATTGCCGTCATGCTTTTTCTGTTCGCACTGGCTCTTGGCTTGTATATCATAGGCAGAGTAGCTACCGGCAGCAACAGGAATATCCTTACGATAGTTGCGGTTCTTGGCCTGCTTCCAGCCTGCAAGATGGTAGTGGATGTCATAATGTGCTTTCGTGTTAAAAGCTGTGGGCAGGAGCTTAAGAGCAGGATCGATGCCTCTGTAGGCAAGCTGTACGGAATGTATAATATGTACTTCACCTCGTACAATAAGAATTATCTCATAGCTCATCTTGTGCTGTCCGGCAACTCTGTAATAGGACTGTGCACAGATAAGGTCTTTGATGAGAAAAGCTTTAAAGAGCACTTAGGGGAGCTGCTTATCAAGGAGGGTATTAAGGATGTGATGATCAAAGTATTTACCGATGATAAGAGATACATCACAAGACTTACAGAGCTTAATGAGGCAGAGGGGGCGGCAGGACATAATATCAGTCTTGAGACCCTGATTCGTAATGTTACACTGTAGTGCATGGAGTGAATCATAGTTATGCGAAGACAGGCATTGTCCGATAGAATTCTTATGCAGGTTGATAAGCCTGCAAGATATACAGGCGGTGAATATAACAGCGTTGTCAAGGATAAGAGCAGGATAGCTGTGAGATTTGTCATGTGTTTTCCCGATGTATACGAGATCGGCATGAGTCATCTCGGCATGCAGATATTATATGGGATGCTTAATACATATGATGATGTATGGTGTGAGAGGGTGTTCTCCCCGTGGACTGATCTTGACAGGATCATGAGGGATGAGAATATCCCCCTTTTTGCGCTTGAGAGCCAGGAACCGGTTAAAGACATGGATTTCCTGGGTATAACCCTGCAGTATGAGATGTGTTATACCAATATTCTTCAGATACTTGATCTGGCGGGTATTCCTTTTATGGCCGCAGACAGGACTTGGGATGATCCGATAGTCATAGGCGGCGGGCCGTGCAGTTATAACCCTGAGCCAATAAGCGACTTCTTCGATATGTTCTATATAGGAGAGGGTGAGACCAAGTACAGGGAGCTTATAGACCTGTATAAAGCCTGCAAAGAGGCAGGAGAAGACAGACACAGCTTCCTTGTGAAAGCTGCCGGACTTGGCGGTATATATGTGCCGATGCTATATGATGTAGCATACAATGAGGACGGAACGATATCATCCTTTAAGCCCAATACAGAGAATGTTCCGTCTGTCATTAAGAAGGAGATAGTTAAGGATATATCGGGTGCATATTATATTGAGAAGCCCATTGTTCCCTTTATAAAGGTTACACAGGACAGGGTAGTGCTTGAGATACAGAGAGGCTGTATAAGAGGCTGCAGGTTCTGTCAGGCGGGACAGCTTTACAGACCGGTAAGGGAGAGGGATGTTGAAAGCCTTAAGAAAAAGGCGCTGGAGCTTCTTAATAATACAGGGCAGGAGGAGATATCCCTAAGCTCATTAAGCTCAAGTGATTATAGCAAGCTTGAAGAGCTTGTTGACTTTCTGATAGATGAATGTAATGACAGAAGTGTCAATATATCCCTGCCTTCCCTGCGTATAGATAATTTCTCGGTGGATGCCATGAGTAAGGTGCAGGATGTGAAGAAGAGCTCAATTACATTCGCACCCGAAGCCGGCTCTCAGCATATGCGCGATGTGATCAATAAGGGTATTACCGAAGAACATATACTTAAGGGCGCAAGACTGGCCTTCGAAGCCGGCTGGACGAGAATCAAGCTGTATTTCATGCTGGGACTTCCGGGTGAGAGTAACGAAGATATTGAAGAGATCGCAGTGCTTTCTGACAAGATAGCAAGGGAATTCTTCGATGCGGTGCCTAAGGAGAAGAGGATCAACGGGCCCGTGCAGATAGTTACCAGTGCATCCTTCTTCGTACCCAAGCCCTTTACACCGTTCCAATGGGCGCCTCAGGATACCAAGGATTCCTTCAGAGAGAAGGCGTATATATTAAGACAGGCTGTAATGGCACAGCTTAACCAGAAGAGGATCAAATTTAACTGGCATGAGACGGACGTAAGTGTGCTTGAAGGAATACTGGCCAGAGGTGACCGTAAGCTTAATGCGGCCATTCTAAGGGCATATAAGAAGGGCTGCATGTATGACGCATGGAGTGATACATACAGGGATGATCTGTGGATGGAGAGCTTTGATGAATGCGGCATAGATATCTCCTTCTATACTACAAGAGCAAGAGGGCTTGATGAGATATTCCCATGGGATTTCATATTCTGCGGAGTGAACAAGGAATATCTTAAGTCAGAGTGGCTTCGCTCTAAAGAAGCCGTTGTCACGCCCAACTGTGCCGTTAAGTGCAACGGATGCGGGGCGGCAGCCTATGGTGTCGGGATATGCACTGAAAGAGGTTAAGTCATTGAACAGGGATAACAGGATTAAAGTACGGATAAAATTCTCGAAGCACGGTCCGGTGAAGTTTGTCGGGCATCTTGACTTCATGAGGTTTTTTCAGAAGGCCATACGGAGAGCCAAGATAGATATTGCATATTCCGAGGGCTTCTCGCCGCATCAGATCATGAGCTTTGCGACTGCGCTGGGCGTGGGAGTAGAGACGGACGGTGATTATCTGGATATCGAGGTTATGAGTACTCCGGATTGCGTCCGGATGAAGGATGAGCTTAATGCGGTCGTGGTGGATGGCGTTAGGATTGAGAATGTGACGGTTTTGCCGGATGGAACTCCTAATGCCATGAGCAGTGTGGCGGCTGCCGGCTATAAGCTCTACAGAAGGGACGGGCTTGACTTTAATGATGAGGTCATTGAGGCGGCAGACAGAGTGTTGAATTCAGATACACTTATAATCCGAAAGGAGAATAAGAAGGCTAAGAAAAAGGGCAGAGCCATAGAAGGCGTCAATGATGTTATCACCATGGACATAAAGGCTCATGTGTATGAGGCAGAGCTTACGGGGAAGGCTTTTACCTGTCTTGTGGATGCATCAAGTGCAGGTAATGTGAGGCCGATGACTATTCTTGAACTTATATATGCAGAGGCGGGCCTTGAGCTTGATCCTCTTGATATACAGATTGTCAGGTGCGATCTGTACAGGGAAGAGAACGGAAGACTGGTTACGCTTGATCATGTTTAGCCCTTCGGTTCGGATTGAACTGATATTATGACAGCCGACTAAAGTGATGTGCCGGCTTGGAGGATATAATGAACAATAATGTAGCTTTATTCACATATTATAAAAAGAAATTTCTCTGTCTGTATCTTAAGGCGGGAGTACCGACACAGCTACAGTTATATGATACGGAAGAGAATAATATACGCAATGTATACATAGGCAAGGTTAAGAATATCGTTAAGAATATCGGGGCTGCTTTTGTGGAGGTCGCACCCGGTCAGAACTGCTTCTTAAAGCTTGAAGAGCTTGATAAGCTTACCGTACTTAACAGGAAGCGCACGGAAGCTGATATTAGACAGGGTGATGAGATACTTGTACAGATCGTTAAGGGGGCTGTAAAGGATAAGGCTCCGGTGTGCACGGGACGCATTAAGCTTCCGAAGGATGAACTTTCAAGAGTCATGCAGACAGCACCCACCAGAACGGTACACAGCGTACTCTACAGCAGTGCGCCTAAGTATCTGGAATTTATCAAAAGGATCGACTTAAGCACAATTGACAGGATAGTCTGTGTGGATGAATCGGTATATCAGGATGTGGATTCATATATAGCCGGACTTGCGGACGGGAATAATAAGGATAAGGCGTGCGGACTAAACGAAGAGGAAGCGAAGGATATCCGCAGGAGGATAAGCATATATAAGGATGCGGAATATCCCGTTAATAAGCTTTATAAGACGGACAGCATCATAGCCGAGCTTACATGTCATAAGCTGTGGCTTAAAAGCGGAGCCAATATTGTGATAGACTATACCGAAGCCATGACTGTCATAGATGTCAATTCTGCCAAGTCGGTTGCGGATAAGCATCCCGACCATATAAGCAGGATCAATATGGAAGCGTCCGATGAGATATTCAGGCAGATCAGGCTTCGCAATCTGTCAGGGATGATCCTTATAGACTTTATCAATGATGACCCGAAGGGTAATAAGGAACTTACAGAGCACATAGAGAAGCTGTGTGCTGCGGACAACGATTCATGCCGGTACATAGATACCACCGGTCTTGGTATAGTGGAGCTTACGCGCAAGAAGACCGGAAGACCTATATATGAGCTGTTGTAGACTTCTGTATAAGAATATTCTGTGAGAAGAAGCGATCCAGGGCATCAAGCAGATCCTGCTTATTGGAAGACTTAAGCAGATATCCGTCAGGCTTATGCGAAAGTATCTTCATGACGCTGTTCCTGTCATTATGACCCGTTAAGAATATAACGGGAATCTTGTATGTATGCGGATTCTTGCGTATCTGTTCCATCAGCTCGTCGCCATTGAATATCGGCATCTCATAATCCATAAGAATAAGATCGGGTCTGTTATTGGTGAGATAGAATAAAGCTTCGGCACTTGACCTTACGGCGTCCGCCGAGTACTTAAGCGAGAGCCAGCCCTTGATGATGTTGAGAAAATCACTGTCATCATCAATTATAAGTATATTCTTGGTACGTTTATATTCATCGTGAGCCTGTGAGAGAATGAGCATATCCTGAATAAACTTATCTATATCCACCGGGCGCACATAGGACGACGTTACTCTTGAGGCTTCCTCGCTTCTTAATGCATCATCGATATAATTATAATCACCGAAAAGGCACAGACTCTTATGATTCTCACGACTGAGCTCGCCCAGATATCGCATGACCATCTCGATATGCGAAGCCGGCCCGCTTGGGTTGTATATGATCATCTCTCCATCAAAGCGCTTATCTTCAATATCCTCGATATCATCCTTGACATTTACCACGCGAAAACCGGCCGTCTCCAACTTGCTCTTAACGGCTTTATTGACGAAAGTCTCCTTATTCTCGATAAAAAGTATGCCTTTATAATAATATGCCATAAAATCTTCCTCTATTATCATTATATGCCCATGATATCCCTAAGCTCTGCCCAGTCAAGCTTGCGTAGCGAATCCTGAATGGAGGATATCTTCACAAGAGCATCCTCAGGCAGAGAATAATCACAAAGAGAATCAAGCGTCATAAGTATACTGTCTTCATCATAACACTTAATGAAATCCGATATTGCCATATATGCATCCTTAAGCTCATCCTCAGGGATAGGAGGCAGTTTTTCGCCGGAATAAGTATCCTTGGCTTTGTCTTCAAGCGGTGCGAGATGCTCTTTAAGCGAACGGTATCCCTTAAGCAAGAGAGGAGAGCTGGCTTTTATCAATGAAAGATCACGCTCCTTGCCGGCCTGTTCAAGATCAGATGCCATCATCGAGAGAGAGTCTGCACCTATAAGTCTTGCCATACTCTTAAGAGAATGTACCCTCAGAACATAATCGTCTATATTGTCTTCTTCAATAAATCGCTCAATCTCTGCGGCCTTCTCGTCAATGGATGAGTTAAAGACCATAAGCGCTTTCATATAGTCATCCGCAGTTTCGCAGCGAGTCAGTCCGGCAGATATATCAAGCTCGTTATTGCTCTTAAGCCATGCCGGAAGTTTGGCAAGCTCGGTTGATATCGGGCTGTTCGAATCAATAAGAAGATCGGCAGAGGAGAGATTATCTTCAGGAAGGTAACGGAGTATGACACGAAGCATCTCTTTAGGCTCTATTGGCTTAAAGATTACATCCTTAAAACCGGCAGCCTTATATAGATTAAGGTTATTCCTGGCATCCGAGCCGGTATGACATATGACCGGAATATCTCTCCCGCGACCCTTGAATATCTTCTTAAGCTGTATCAATGTATCCACACCGTCTATATCCGGCATTCGATGATCCAAAAGGATAAGATCATAGTCGTATTTAAGGACTGCCTTGATACATTCCGTACCGCTTTCGACAGAGTCGGAACCGATGCCATAGGATGAGAGCATTGATGACAATATCATCCTGTTGACCTTCATATCATCCACGATAAGAACCTTAATAGCACAATTATCCGTACCTGACATAACAATTCTCCTAATATAATCCGGAACCCATGATCGGAGCCTGAGCTTACGATCAATAATATGATACTATAAAACTATGTTTTTTAGAAGAATTTAATTAACAGTATTGGCAGAATATGTGATAATATAATCCGTATGAAAAAAGAGATAGAATCACTTAAGGATCGCATGAGCGACAATAATATAGATCTGTACATGATCACCACAACGGATGCTCATAACAGTGAATATGTAAGTGACCATGATAAGGTGCTTGAATATATGACAGGCTTTACCGGAAGTAACGGTACTCTGCTTGTTACCACCAAAGAGGCTCTGCTATGGACAGACGGAAGATATTATATCCAGTGTGAAAAGGAGCTTGAGGGATCGGGGATCAAGATGATGCGTCAGGGTGACGACAGAGATCCTTCTGTAGAGGATTATATCGGGTCGCACCTGCAACCGGGGCAGTGCATCGGATATGACGGGCGCTGCATTACTAAGTATATGGCGGATAAGTATGTGTCGGTATGTGTCCGTAACGGATGTACCTGCGTGCCGGCAGGGACCGAGCATCATAATAATAGCACCGGTGATAAGTATATATATGTGAATGCAGGGCACGATCTCGCGGGAGAGATATGGGATGCATCATCCGTGCGCCCTAAGGCAGTATGCGGCAGTATAAGAGAGCATGAGCTTAAGTATGCGGGAGAAGATCGCATATCCAAGCTGTCCCGTGTGGCTGACAGGCTGCGGGCTGACGGATGCAAGCACCTGTTCATAAGTAAGCCCGATGATATTATGTGGCTTTTTAATATAAGGGGTCGGGACATCACTTATAATCCCGTAGCATTAAGCTATGCATTCATATCCTTAAGTGATAACGAAGCCCCTTTGGAAAAAGACAGCCCCAAAAACTGTCCGGATACGGAGGCATATCTGTTCATACATGCGGATAAAATGGATGATAAGCTTAAGGATAAGCTTATATCATCCGGTATCATTATTAAGGACTATGATGAAGTCTACCGTTTCCTTAAGGAATATGACTATAAAGGCAATATACTGGCAGACATACGTGAGATATCCACTCTGACATATGAGCTTATGGATGAGGCTTCGGACTCGTATTCTGTAGTCAACCATATTAATCCCACCACAGAGCTTAAAGCGGTTAAGAATGAGACAGAGATTGGCTGCATGAAGGAATACTTTAAGGCAGATTCAAAAGCCATGACGGGCTATCTGTATGCGGTAAAGAGGATCATGGGATGTTCGGATGCCGATAAGTGGAGAGGCTACATTGATGCCGCATATGCTGATGGGATTGATGAACTGATAGCCCGAAAGGGATATAATGCGGATGATTTCGATGAATTAAAGGCGGGCAGGCTGTGTGATGAATTAAGGTTATCCGTATCTGACTGCTTCGATTTGTCTTTTACCACAATAGCAGCATATGGAGCCAATGCGGCGATGATGCACTATGAAGCGACGGATGAGTCATATTCGGGCTGTAAGAAGAAGGGAATGCTGCTTACGGATTGCGGAGGACAGTATCCCGGAGCTACAACCGATGTTACACGGACAATAGCCTTAGGTCCGGTGACGGATGAAGAGAAGAGATGCTTTACTCTTGTGCTTAAGGGCTGGCTTGCACTTATGCATGCTGTATGGATAGAGGGCTGTACGGGACGTAATCTGGATATCCTTGCAAGAGGATACCTGTGGAATGAGGGCATTGATTATAAGTGCGGTACGGGTCATGGAGTCGGCTGCTGCCTAAGTGTTCATGAAGGACCGCAGAATATCAGATGGAGATATATCCCCGGCTCTGCAGAAGCCGTACTTAAGCCGGGTATGACTGTTACGGATGAACCGGGTGTGTATAAGGAAGGCAGGTTCGGCATCAGGACCGAGAATACGCTCCTTGTTGTCAGGAGATTTGAATCTGAGGGTGATACATATCTCGGCTTTGAGAACCTGACATATGTTCCGATAGATGAGGAGCTTATTGATATGTCATTGCTTGATGATAAGGAGAGGGCATGGCTTGAGGAATATCAGAGCAAGACGTTACAATATATCGGATAGTAGCCGTAGTGTAATAGATCAGAGGATATAGAAGTGTTAAAGAGGATATTACAGGAAGTTAAAGAGTATAAGGCAGTCTCTGTTGCGACTCCGTTGTGCATGATAATAGAGGTCATAGCAGAGATGCTTATTCCCTATCTGATGTCATCCATAATCGATAAGGGTGTTAATGCAGGCGATATGGGACATATACTTAAGGTCGGCGGTATGATGATAGTCATAGCCGCAATAGGGCTTATAGGAGGCTTGCTTGGCGGTGTATTCGGAGCCAAGGCATCCACGGGCTTTGCCAAGAACTTAAGGAAGGCGATGTTTGACCGGATTCAGGAGTATTCCTTTGCCAATATAGACAAGTTCTCAACAGCCGGTCTTGTGACGAGACTTACAACGGATGTAAGTACTCTTCAGATGGGCTATCAGATGTGCCTACGCATGATGATGAGAGCTCCGGCATCGCTTATAGTCGCTCTTATTATGTCCTTTGTAATAAGCCCTAGGATTGCTATGATCTATCTTGTTGCGGTTTTGATGCTGTCCGTAGCGCTTTTTTTCATCTTAAGAAGGGCTACGAGGTATTTCAGGCAGGCATTCCCCAAGTATGACGACCTCAATGAGTCGGTGCAGGAGAATGTAACCGCTATAAGAGTAGTCAAGGCGTATGTAAGAGAGGAAGAGGAGGTAAGTAAGTTCAAAAAGGCTTCGCAGGCTATATACGATATATTCAGCAAGGCAGAGGGAGCGACCGTATATCAGGCTCCCGCCATGATGCTTACGGTATATAGCTGTATACTTCTCATAAGCTGGACGGGTGCTAAGATGATAGTGGCTGATACGCTTACCACGGGGCAGCTCATGAGTCTGCTTGCTTACTGTATGAACATTCTTATGAGTCTTATGATAGTATCCATGATCTTTGTCATGTTCTCCATGGGCTCGGCTGCCATACAGCGTATATATGATGTGCTTGCGGAAGAAAGCTCTCTTAAGAATCCCGATAATCCGGTATATGATGTGAAGGACGGCACGATCGATTTTAAGAACGTATCCTTTGCATATAACAGTGAAGCCAAGGAGCCGGTACTTAAGAATATCAATCTGCATATAGATGCCGGAGAGACCATAGGTATAATCGGTTCTACGGGAAGTGCCAAGACCTCCCTTATCAACCTTATAAGCAGACTCTATGACGTAACTGACGGAAGTGTCAGTGTGGGAGGAGTCGATGTAAGAGACTACGATATGCAGACTCTTCGTAATAAGGTGTCGGTAGTGCTGCAATCCAATACACTGTTCTCCGGCAGTATATACGATAATCTAAGGTGGGGTGACGAGAATGCCACGGATGAGGAATGCAGACACGCATGCAAGCTTGCGTGTGCGGATGAATTCATAGAGAAATTCCCGGACGGATACAATACCCATATTGAACAGGGAGGAAGTAATGTATCGGGAGGACAGAAGCAGAGACTCTGTATAGCGAGAGCCCTGCTTAAAAAGCCCAAGATACTGATACTTGATGACAGTACATCTGCCGTGGATACCGCGACGGATTCAAGGATAAGGAAGGCGTTCAGAGAGGAGATACCCGGTACCACCAAGCTTATAATCGCTCAGAGAATAAGCTCCGTTATGGATGCGGATCGAATCATCGTCATGGAAAACGGTGAGATAGACGGCTTTGACACACATGAGAATCTGCTTAAGAATAACGTAATCTATAAAGAGGTATATGATTCTCAGATGCAGGGCGGAGGAGACTTCGATGAGGCCGGAAAGGAGGGCGCGTGATATGCCTGGACCGATGAACAGAGGACAGCGGGGCGTAAAGCCTGCGGTTGATAATCCGGGACTGATATTTAAGAGACTGATGCTGTATATCTTCAAGGACTTCGGCGGACTCTTCTTCGTAGTATTCCTTATGATCGTCATCAGTGTGCTTGCCAATATTCAGGGAACCCTCTTTACCAAGAGCCTTATAGATGATTACATCACACCGTTCCTTATAGACACCGATACTCCGGACTACGGGCCCTTGGCGCATGCCATGATCAGGGTAGCCTGCTTCTACGGACTTGGTATCGCTGCGGTCTTCGTACAGAATAAGGTTATGATCCGTATATCTCAGGGAGTGCAGCGTAACTTGAGGAATGATATGTTCTCGCATATGGAGACACTTCCTGTTAAGTACTTCGATACACACAGTCACGGTGATATCATGAGTATCTATACCAATGATATTGATACCCTGAGGCAGATAGTAAGCCAGACAATACCACAGCTTGTCAACTCGGCATTCACTATAGTCAGTGTGCTTATAAGCATGATCATCCTAAGCGTACCGCTCACTGTCGTAACACTTGTGATGGTAAGCATCACCATGTTCGCTGCCAAGACAGCAGGGGGACTGTCCGGCAAATACTTTGTCAAACAGCAGAAAAACCTTGGCGCGGCTAACGGATATATAGAAGAGATGATAGGAGGAATGAAGGTAGTCAAGGTATTCTGTCATGAGCAGAAGAACAAGGATGAATTTGCCAAGCTTAATGAGGAACTCTTTAACTCTGCCAATAATGCCAACAAATTCTCCAATATCTTAGGTCCCATCAACTCACAGATCGGTAATATCAGTTATGTGATATGTGCGGTTACGGGCGGAGTACTGGCACTTAACGGCTGGACGGGACTTACTCTTGGGGGGCTTGCAAGCTTCCTTACATTCAATAAGAGCTTCAATATGCCCATCAATCAGGTCAGTATGCAGATAAGTTCTGTTGTAATGGCACTTGCCGGTGCGGACAGGATATTCAGGCTCCTTGACGAAGAACCGGAGGCCGATGACGGCTATGTAGTGCTTGTGAATGTGAAGGAAGAGAATGGCAGGATCACAGAGACAGATGAGAATACAGGTCGTTGGATGTGGAAGCATACCCATAAGGAGACGGGAGAGGTCGAATATAAGAACTGGGAAGGTGATGTGACCTTCGACGGAGTGGACTTCGGTTATACGGATGATAAGATGGTGCTGCATGATATCAAGATGTATGCCAATGCGGGACAGAAGATAGCCTTCGTAGGCTCAACAGGAGCGGGCAAGACCACCATCACCAATCTTATCAACAGATTCTATGATATACAGGATGGCAAGATAAGGTACGACGGTATCAATATAGGCAAGATACGTAAGGCAGATCTAAGGAGAAGTCTGGGCATGGTGCTTCAGGATACCCACCTTTTCACGGGTACAGTAGCTGACAATATAAGATACGGCAAGCCGGATGCATCTATGGACGAGGTTAAGGCAGCCGCCAAGCTTGCCAATGCCGACGGCTTCATAAGGAGACTGCCCATGGGATATGATACCATGCTTAAGGGTGACGGCTCTAACTTAAGCCAGGGTCAGAGACAGCTTCTTGCCATAGCAAGGGCTGCCATTATGAATCCTCCGGTACTTATACTCGATGAAGCCACATCCAGCATAGATACGCGCACGGAGCGTATAGTTCAGGACGGTATGGATAAGCTTATGAAGGGACGAACCACTTTCGTGATCGCCCACAGACTCTCAACCGTGCGTAACAGCGATTGTATAATGGTGCTTGAACAGGGTCGGATCATAGAGAGAGGTACCCATGATGAGCTCATAGCAGAGCACGGCAAGTATTATCAGTTATATACGGGCAATAACATTGCTTAATATCATGGCTGACAGACCGGCAATGCGTATATAAAAGCCGCATATATGGCTTGCATAGTCAGGCGGTATGAGTTATAATGAGTATAACCTGTTATAGGGTGCCCCTGATGTTTTGAACCTACATCTACTTTAAACGGGACTCCAATATCTCATAAGAACATGTCAGGCCTCCGAGAATAGCGATATTCATGAATGGAGACATTCCTGAATGGGCCTTCTTGAATGAATACATTCATTATGCAGTGGAAGACAGACGCTTATGTTGCGGTAACCCACCTAGCCATATGCTAGGAGTCAAAATACAGGAGCCTTATCACAGGCCACAAAATTGCAACCTTACAGGGTTGCTTTTTTACTGCCTTTAATATAGAATAAACGTTGATTGTTGTATTGCTTCCATGCAATATATGTAGTTATGTGAGAGGGAGATAGAAGAATATGATCAAGAAGTTAAGAAAAGCCTGCGTGCTTATTACGGCACTTACAATGTTTGCATTAAGCCTTACGGCCTGCGGTGATACTACAGGTGCCGCAGGAGATGCCGCACAGACGGCGGATGCAGCCACAGAATCGAATACGGATACCGCAGCCAATATTTCTACCGATGTGCCCGCAGCGGATGCAGCTGCCGAGACAGCGGTCGTTACACAGGATGCATACTTTGAAGAGAATAATATAAGCTTTACCGATGAACGCACATTTACAGTGCCCTTTGCGGCAGATACATACGACCCCGAAAGCCTTGAATATAAGGAATACAAGGGTGTAACCGTAGAGCCTGAGGATAAGGCTGTTATAACACTTGGTGAGCTCAAGCCGGCTAAGTGTGATAAGGACGGATATAAAGCCTTTACGCTTGATTATACCGTGACGGGTGATATCAGAGTAACGGTCGATACATATGATTATGATGAGAACTATTCGTATGAGCCGCAGTTCCCGCATGTGGATATTGTTGACTATTATACGGGTACGCTCCTTACATATTATCCTTCTTTGGAGAGGACCGAGGAGGGCTATGATTATATAGATACCCTTACATTTAATAATAAGTCATATGAGATCGCATATTATAACCTTGAAAAATACGGTGATTACGTCGAGGGAGACTGGAGGATTGACGAGAATGCGGATGATTCCAGAATGCAGTGGTATGATGTAACCGTAAACGAAGAGCATACAATCGAGATCAGAGTTCCCGAAAGCTATGACGGGCTTGTGTTCGCCGTCAACTTAAACGGTATTAAGGAGTACGACAAGGGCGCATTCTTCGAGTATATGGGCAATAAGAAGAGGCTCATATATGAAGAAGATCCTAACGGATATACATATTCGCCTGATGCTTCGGCTTTCATCAGAGCATCGGATTACTAGAATATACGCACGTTATTGTGAGAGACGACTCTGATTGCCTTATTAAGCGCCAATCAGAGTTTTGTCAGTGAAGGATATATTATTGAGGGATGTTTATTGAGGAAGATATATCTTATACTAAGGGATTTCAGTAAACAGCTTATAAGAGACAATATTACCGCATATGCATCGAGTACGGCCTTTTTCTTCTTTTTATCCATCGTACCGATCCTGCTTATAGTATCCACCATAGTTACATTCACACCGTTATCGCAGGATGCCTTGCTTGAGGCGGTGGCTCCGGTTATACCGTCCTCTTTAAGCGGTCCTTTTACCAGATTCATCGAACAGATATACAACGAGGCCAATACCATCCTGCCGATAGCTGTAGTAATCGCTGTCTGGTCGGCAGGCAAGGGGATGATGGGACTTCAGATGGGGCTTAATGTGGCTCACGGCGTGGTTGAGGATCGGAATTTTGTCCTTATCAGGCTACAGGCAAGCTTCTATACGCTGGTGACACTTATTGCATTACTCATGACCTTTAGTCTGTCAACCCTCGGTAAGTTCGTTCTGGGGTATGTGGGAAGATTTGCGCCGCATTTGTTGGAAATAACACATTTTTTCGTAAGCTACAGGTTCGTCTTCGGATGGGCGGTCCTGACCATAATGTTCACGCTCATATATACCTTTATCCCGAACCTTAAGCTTAAGGCGAGATTTCAGGTGCCGGGGGCGGCTTTGGCGGCCATTGGCTGGCAGATATTGGCGCTGGCCTTCTCCGTATATGTGGATAATTTCGGAGGAATGAGTGTATACGGAAGTCTGTCAACTATAGTGATCGCTATGATGTGGCTGTACATGAGCATGTATATATTGCTTATAGGAGCCAATCTTAACAGATATTTTAAGCCTTTGATCAAGGTATTCTATAAAAAAGGAAGGAACATTGCAGATGAAAGAAAAGCTTGAACAGATCAGAAATGAAGCGCTGTCGCAGGTACAGGAATGTGCCGAGGTGGACAGACTTACACAGATCAGGGTTAATTTCCTGGGGAAAAAGGGAAAGCTTACGGATATCCTTAAGAGTATGAAGGATGTAGCACCGGAAGATAGACCGAAGGTAGGTCAGCTTGTTAATGAGACCAGAGCCGAGATAGAGAAGGTCTTCGACGAGGCACAGAAAAAGCTGGAGAAGGTACTTCGTGAAGCGCAGATGAAGAGTGAGGTAATAGATGTTACACTTCCTGCGAAAAAAAACAGCGTAGGTCATAAGCATCCCAATACCATAGCAAGGGAAGAGGTGGAGAATATCTTCATCGGTATGGGCTATGAGGTCGTGGAAGGCCCTGAGATAGAGACGGATTATTATAATTTTGAGGCACTCAATATTCCTGCGGATCATCCGGCCAAGGATGAGCAGGATACCTTCTATATCAACGATAAATTCCTCCTGCGTACACAGACATCCGGTACACAGGTGCATGTGATGGAGAAGGGTAAGCTTCCCATAAGAATGATCGCTCCCGGAAGAGTGTTCCGTTCGGATGAAGTGGATGCAACACATTCGCCTTCCTTCCATCAGATCGAGGGACTTGTGATAGATAAGCACATAACCTTCGCAGATCTTAAGGGAACTCTTGCTGAATTTGCCAAGGAACTCTTCGGACAGGATACAAAGGTCAGATTCAGACCTCATCATTTCAACTTCACCGAGCCCTCGGCAGAGATGGACGTAAGCTGCTTTAAGTGCGGCGGAAGCGGATGCAGGTTCTGTAAGGGAACGGGTTGGATCGAGATATTGGGTTGCGGCATGGTACATCCCAATGTGCTTAAGATGAGCAAGATCGATCCTGAGAAGTACAGTGGATTCGCTTTTGGAATAGGACTTGAGAGGATCGCGCTCCTTAAGTATGAGATTGATGATATGAGACTGTTGTATGAGAATGATGTCAGATTCCTTAAGCAGTTCTAGAACTTGGAGGTAAAGTAAGCAGATGAACACAGCATTATCATGGATAAAGGCATATGTACCCGATCTTGATGTAACCCCTCAGGAATATTTGGATGCAATGACCATGACAGGTACCAAGGTGGAGACATATGAGTGCCTGGATAAGAACTTAAGTAAGATAGTTGTAGGACAGATAAAGTCGATCTCACCGCATCCTGATGCTGATAAACTCATAGTATGTCAGGTGGATACGGGAGATAAAACCATACAGATCGTAACAGGTGCAAGCAATGTATCCGAGGGAGACAAGGTTCCGGTTGTACTTGACGGCGGTAAGGTGGCCGGAGGACATGACGGCGGACCGCTTCCCGAAAACGGCATAGAGATCAAGAGCGGTAAGCTTCGCGGCATAGACAGCTTCGGTATGATGTGCAGCATAGAGGAGCTTGGCTCTGACAGGAACTTCTATCCCGAAGCACCGGAGAACGGCATCTATATATTCCCCGAAGATACCAGGGTGGGTGCGGATGCCATAGAAGTACTCGGATTGCATGATACGGTATTCGAATATGAGATCACATCCAACCGTGTGGATTGCTACAGCGTACTCGGAATAGCCAGAGAAGCCGCTGCAACCTTCGGCAAGAAGTTCGTACCTCCGGTTGTTGAGGTTAAGGGTAATTCAGAGGATGTTAAGGATTATGTATCGGTAGAGGTTAAGGATACTGACCTCTGCAGCAGATATTGTGCAAGAGTTGTGAAGAATATCAAGCTTGCGCCTTCACCTGAGTGGATGCAGAGGCGCCTGTCCGCAAGCGGTATCAGACCTATCAACAATATAGTTGATATAACCAACTACGTGATGGAGGAATACGGTCAGCCGATGCACGCCTTTGACCTTGATACGGTCGAGGATCATAAGATCGTTGTCAAGCGTGCGGCAGACGGTGATAAGTTCGTTACACTTGACGGTCAGGAGCGTACTCTTGATAAAGATATGCTCATGATATGTGACGGTAAGAAGGAGATCGGTATAGCAGGCATAATGGGCGGTGAGAACAGTATGATCACCGATAATGTAAAAACTATGCTTTTCGAGGCGGCCTGCTTCAACGGCGCTAATATAAGGAAATCAGCCAAGAGACTTGGACTTAGGACCGATGCGTCCGGCAAGTTCGAGAAGGGACTTGATCCCCGTAATGCACTTGATGCCATCAACAGAGCCTGCTCGCTTATAGAAGAGCTTGGCTGTGGCGAAGTGGTATCGGGTGTTGTCGATGTATGCGAGCCTCTTAAGGACTTAAGAGTCATTGATTTTACCACGGCGCGTATCAATGATCTTCTGGGAACAGACTTAAGTGATGATGTGATGCTTAAGATATTCGATTCTCTTGAGCTTCCTGTCGAAAATACAGGTAACGGCTATAGGATGACGGTTCCGTCATACAGACAGGATCTTGAGGGCGTGGCTGATCTTGCCGAAGAGGTCGCAAGATTCTATGGATATGACAAGATTCCGTCGACACTTCCGAGCGGTGAGGCTACAACGGGTAAGATAAGCTTTAAGCAGCGTATAGAGAATAAAGCGGCTGAGATAGCCGAATACTGCGGATTCTCTCAGGGTATGTGCTATAGCTTCGAAAGTCCTAAGGTATACGATAAACTGCTTATACCGGCAGATGATCCCGTACGTAATGCCATAACAATAAGCAATCCTCTGGGTGAGGATTTCTCTATCATGAGAACTATATCACTTAACGGAATGCTTACATCATTATCAACCAACTATAACAGGCGTAATAAGGATGTTAAGCTCTATGAGCTTGCTAATATATATATACCCAAGAGCCTTCCTCTTACCGAAAGCCCCGATGAGAGAATGCAGTTCACGCTTGGCTTTTATGGTGAAGGCGACTTCTTCACGATGAAGGGTGTGGTGGAGGAATTCTTCGACAGCATCGGAATGAACAAGAGCATCGTATATGATCCCAATTCCGGCAAGCCTTATCTGCATCCGGGCAGACAGGCGAATATCATATATGACGGAGTGATAGTCGGATATATCGGCGAGGTACATCCTGCGGTTGCGGATAATTATGACATAGGTGTCAAGACTTATATAGCCGTTCTTGATATGCCATGTATCGTCCCCTTTGCAAGCTTTGACAGAAAGTTCAAGGGGGTTGCCAAGTATCCCGGTGTATCAAGGGATATCTCTATGGTAGTGCCCAAGGATATCATGGTAGGTGAGATAGAGGCCATGATAAGACAGCGCGGCGGCAAGCTGCTTGAGAATTACAGCCTTTTCGATATCTATGAAGGCTCACAGATAAAGGAGGGCTTTAAGTCAGTAGCTTACAGCATCACCTTCCGCGCAACGGATCATACCCTTACTGATGATGAGGTGGGCGCAGCCATGAAGAAGATACTTAACGGACTTGACGGCATGGGAATCGAACTCAGACAGTGATCCGTGATTTTTTCCCGACATGTCCGGCAGGTGTATAAAGTATATGCCGGACGGCTCGAGTGACACTAACCTCATGCATTATCCTCATATACGCGTCTCTTTCTGCGGAACTCGCTTCGCTCAAACAGTCCTCGAAAGAGACTAATCGGATAATACATTCGCTAAGTGTCATCGGCTAATTGTCCGGCATATACTATATACACTTGCCGGACTACACATGAAAAGGAGACAGACATGAACGACAGAAATATTTGGAAAAGCGCAACGCAAAAAAAGGTTAAGGAGATAGATGCATTCGCAAAAGAATACATCGACTTCTTAAATAACGGCAAGACCGAGAGAGAGTGCTGCGACCTGGGAGTATCCATGCTTGAAGATGCGGGATATACAGAGCTTAGCAAGGTGATCGCATCCGGTAAGAAGCTTAAGGCAGGAGATAAGGTGTATACCACTCAGATGAATAAGTCCATTGCTGCTTTTCAGATAGGCAAGAAGCCTCTTACCGAAGGACTTAATATCCTAGGTGCACATATTGACAGTCCGAGGCTTGATATCAAGCAGAATCCTCTGTACGAGGACGGTGGCTTCTCGCTTCTTGATACACACTATTACGGCGGCGTGAAGAAGTACCAGTGGGTAACAATCCCCCTTGCCATACACGGTGTGGTCGTTAAAAAAGACGGAACCATAGTAGAGATCAATATAGGAGAGGACGAGGACGATCCCGTATTCTTCATATCCGACCTTCTCATACATCTGGCAGCTAAGCAGATGGAGAAGAAGGCGAGTGAAGTAATAGAGGGTGAGGCTTTAGATATCATCGTGGGTAATATGCCTCTTAAGGACAGTAAGAACGAAGAGGTCAAGGATGCGGTAAAGGGTAACATACTTAAGCTTCTTAAGAGTGAATATGATATAGAGGAGGCTGATTTTGCTTCGGCCGAGCTTGAGGTCGTACCTGCAGGTAAGGCAAGAGAAGCGGGCTTTGACAGGAGCATGATACTTGCTTATGGTCATGATGACAGGGTATGTGCTTATCCTTCGATCAGGGCACTTATAGACACTAAGGCAACAGAGCGTACCACCTGTGCCATCCTTGTGGATAAGGAGGAGATAGGCTCTGTGGGTGCTACAGGTATGAGATCAAGATTCTTCGCCAATGCCGTAGCCGAGATAATCAACCTTACAGTGGATAATTACAGCGATATCCTTCTGTCAAGATGCATGGCCAATTCATATATGCTCAGCTCGGATGTCAATGCCGGCTTCGATCCCACATATGCGGATAAGTTCGAGAAAAAGAATGCGTCCTACCTTGGTAACGGTATGGCACTTATCAAGTTCACCGGCTCAAGAGGCAAGTCCGGCTCCAATGATGCCAATGCCGAATATATAGCCGAGTTACGGAATATCCTTGATAAAGACGGCGTCATCTATCAGACCGCCGAGCTTGGTAAGGTGGATATAGGCGGCGGCGGAACGATCGCATATATTCTTGCCCTGTACGGAATGAATGTCATAGACTGCGGTATCGCAGTGCTTAATATGCATGCTCCGTGGGAAGCGGTAAGCAAGGCGGATCTGTATGAGACCTATCTTGGATATAAGACCTTCCTTAAGAATATAGGGACTTCTAAGTAGATTCATATGAAGACAAGCGATTTCTACTATGATCTGCCGGAAGAACTCATAGCGCAGGACCCTTTGAGTGACAGATCATCATCAAGGCTTCTGGTTCTGAATAAAAAGACCGGTGATACGGAACACAGACATTTTACCGACATAGTCGATTATCTGAATGAGGGTGACTGCCTTGTGCTTAACAACACCAAGGTTATTCCCGCAAGGCTTCTTGGCATTAAGCCTGATACGGGTGCCGCGATAGAGGTATTCCTCTTAAAGCGCCTTGAGGGTGATGGAGCCGGCAGGGGCAATGTATGGGAGACTCTTGTAAGACCCGGCAAGAAGTTAAGAGAAGGTGCCAAGGTATCCTTTGGGGATGGTCTGCTTACCGGAGAGATAGTAAGCCGGCTTCCTGACGGCAACAGGATAGTCAGATTCGACTATGAGGGCATATTCGAAGAGATACTTGATAAGCTTGGTGAGATGCCACTTCCGCCTTATATAACGCATAAGCTTGCAGACAGGAACAGATACCAGACGGTATATGCGAAGTATGAGGGCAGCGCGGCCGCACCAACCGCCGGACTGCACTTTACGGAGAAGCTGCTTAAGCAGATATCCGATAAAGGTGTAAGGATAGCGTATGTGACACTCCATGTTGGCCTTGGAACATTCAGACCTGTTAAGACCGAGGAGGTCACGGAGCATAAGATGCATTCGGAATGGTACAGGATAGACAGGGAAGCGGCTGATATCATCAATAAGACTAAAGAGGCCGGCGGAAGAGTCATATGTGTAGGCACCACAAGCTGCAGAACTATAGAAAGCGCGGCATGTAAGGATGATAACGGCAGGTATATGCTTAAGCCCTGTGAAGGAGATACACAGATTTTCATCTATCCCGGATATGAATTCAAGCTTCTTGACTGCCTTATAACGAACTTCCATCTGCCGGAATCCACGCTCATAATGCTTGTATCCGCACTTGCCGGCAGGGAAAATGTACTTGCGGCTTATAGAGAGGCTGTTAAAGAAAGGTACAGATTCTTCTCCTTCGGGGATGCGATGTTCATCACCGATTAGAATGCAGATTCCGGTCGCTCTTTTGTAGTTGAAATATGGCGATATTTGTTATAAAGTAGATATAGGTGTGCGGCATTTAAGCATTTATCTTATTGCGGCATACAGTTATCCGATGATCTTATTGGGAAGGTTTAATGGGTGATTGATAATGGAGAAAAGAAAAGCAGAGAGAACAGAACTTGAATCCAAGCTCATAATCAAGCAGCTTAACGGTGATTCGAGTCAGGCCAAGGAAGTGGCGATAGAGATATCGGATGTATCCAAGGCGGGTGTAGGCTTTATATGTACCGAGAAATTGGATATCGGTGCCATCTACGAGGGCTATCTTACAATATGGACCTCCGAGACCATACATTGCTTTATGGAGATCGTGAGGATCGTCAAGAAAGGCGATACTTACGAGTACGGTGCCATCTTCATCGGAATGTCCGATATGGAGACCAAGAGGATCGAGATATATCAGACAGTAGGCCATCTTAACGGAGAATTCTGACCTTGTAAATAAAATACAAATAATAGTATATTTTCGTTGTAAATTGTCGGAATATTTAGTAAAATATTGATTAGAGTCGTGAAGACTCTAATCAATATTTTTTTGGTAGTGGGGACTACCATAAAGGAGGTTACATGAACGTATATACTACTGACAAGATCCGCAACGTTGTATTACTTGGTCACGGAGGTGCCGGTAAGACTTCACTTGCAGAGTCTATGGCCTATCTTGCAGGTCTCACATCAAGGATGGGTAAGGTGCAGGACGGCAATACCATAAGTGATTTTGGTAAAGAGGAACAGAAGCGCCAGTTTTCAATATCTACATCTGTTATTCCCATAGAATGGGAAGGAGTCAAGATCAATATCATAGATGCTCCCGGATACTTTGATTTCGAGGGCGAGGCATATGAAGCGGCTTCCGCAGCCGATGCCGCTATAATCGTTGTAAGCGGTAAGGCCGGTGTGGAAGTCGGTACGGACAAGGCGTGGGAGCTTTGCGATAAGTTCAAGCTTCCCCGTATGGTATTCGTTACCGATATGGATATCGATAATGCCTCATTCCGTCAGGTGGTTGAAGACATGACGGCTAAGTACGGCAAGAAGCTCGCACCTTTCCATCTGCCTATAAGAGAGGATGAGAAGTTCGTGGGCTATGTCAATGTCATAGCTGAGAAGGCTTACCGCTGGGAAGGAAAGGAAGCCAAGGAATGCGACATTCCTGATTATTCCAAGTCTTATCTGGAGCAGTACAGGGATACTCTTATGGAGGCTGTGGCTGAGACCAGTGAGGAGTTCATGGACAGGTACTTCGGCGGCGAGACATTCTCGGAAGCCGAGATACGTGCGGCGCTTCGTACCAATATCAATGACGGTTCGATAGTTCCCATGTCTATGGGATCAAGTATACTCTGTCAGGGCGTATATACACTCCTGGATGATATTGTAAAGTATATGCCGAGTCCTGAGAACAGGACCGTTGCAGGCGTAAGCCTTAAGACCAATGAGGTATTCGAAGCCAACTATGACTTCTCCAAGGCTAAGTCCGCATATATCTGGAAGACCATTGTAGATCCTTTCATCGGCAAGTACAGCCTTATAAAAGTGTATTCGGGAGTTATTAAGACGGATGATACTCTGTATAATCAGGATAAGGATGTGGATGAGAAGATCGGCAAGCTTTATCTGCTTCAGGGTAATAAGCCCATTGAAGTTCCGGAGCTTCATGCAGGAGATATAGGTGCCATAGCCAAGCTTACCGCCGCACGTACAGGCAATACCCTTTCCACCAAGGCTAATGTTATCCAGTATGGTAAGGCAGAGCTTCCTGTACCTTATACCTACAGAAGATATAAGGCTGTCAATAAGGCGGATATAGATAAGGTAAGCCAGGCCCTGCAGAAGATGATGCATGAGGACCAGACACTTAAGAATGTGAACGATTCCGAGAACAGACAGCTTCTGCTCTACGGCATGAGTGAGCAGCATCTTGATATAGTCGTCAGCAGATTACAGAATGAGTACAAGGTAGCTGTAGAGCTTTCAGACCCCAAGGTTGCATACAGGGAGACCATCAGGAAGAAGTCTGATGTTGAATATAAGTATAAGAAGCAGTCAGGCGGTCACGGACAGTACGGTCATGTCAAGATGACCTTCGAGCCCAGCGGTGATATAGATACGCCGTACATCTTCGAGCAGATGGTTGTGGGCGGAGCAGTGCCGAAGAATTTCTTCCCTGCTGTAGAGAAGGGACTTGCCGAATCCGTAGGAAGAGGGCCTCTGGCGGCATATCCTGTTGTGGGTATCAAAGCGGTGCTCTATGACGGATCGTACCATCCGGTCGATTCTTCGGAGCAGGCATTCAAGATGGCTACCATACAGGCGTTCAAGAAGGGTATCATGGAAGCTAATCCGGTTCTCCTTGAGCCTATAATGAGTCTTAAGGTGACTGTGCCCGATGCTTATACAGGTGATGTAATGGGAGACCTTAATAAGAGACGCGGAAGAGTGCTTGGCATGAATCCCACAGGAGACGGCAAGCAGGTAGTGGAAGCAGAGGTTCCCATGAGTACAATATTCAGATATTGTACAGATCTTCGTTCCATGACCGGCGGTTCCGGTGTATACTCATATGAGTTCGTAAGATATGAGCAGTGTCCTTCGGATATACAGGAGAAGGAGGTTGCCGCAAGAGCCGCTAAGGTTGCTGAGAACAATGTGGATGAATAATGATATCCATCGGCATTGCAGGCAGAATATGAACTGATGTAATAAAGGGCATTGGTATTAATATTGATAAGTCCGGAGAGATTGTTCTCCGGACTTATATTTGTCTGTAAATATGTTTTTGTTGATATTCTTGACTCCATGTGATATAACACGAATGTTATGAGTAAAGACAAGACAACAAGAGACCTTACACAAGGCAGTATAACAAAACATCTTATCAGCTTTTCGATACCGGTGCTTTTGGGACTTCTGTTCCAACAATTCTACAATATCGTAGATACGGCCATTGTGGGCAGGATATTGGGAGTGGATGCACTTGCCGCGGTCGGAGCGACAGGAAGTGTGATGTTCCTAATATTGGGTTTCTGCAACGGATTATGCGCCGGAGTAGGTATCCCCATATCCAACAGATTCGGTGCAAAGGACGAAAGAGGCGTCAGAAAATGTGTAGTGAACAGCTATTATCTCGGAGCGGCTGTGGCTGTAATAATGACGATCAGTACCATGCTTCTGTGCCGGTCAATCCTTACGTGGATGAATACGCCTGCCAATATAACCGAGATGTCATATGACTATCTGTTCATTATATTCTGCGGTATTCCGGTAACTATATTGTATAATCTGCTATCAAGTATAATAAGGGCGCTCGGAGACAGCAGGACACCTCTGTATTTTCTTGTGTTCTCATCCTTGCTTAATATTGCTCTGGACTATATATGTATTGTGTATATACATATGGGAACAGGCGGAGCTGCCTTTGCTACGGTCGCATCCCAGCTTGCGGCAGCCTTGCTTTGTGCCGTATATATGAAGGGTAAGTATAAGATACTTAAGACAGTCAGGGAAGAAAGAAGACCGGATACAGAAGAGATGCGAAGACTTTTTGGGGCGGGGGCACCCATGGGACTTCAGTATTCCATAACCGCCATAGGAAGTCTCATTTTGCAGACGGCTGTCAACGGACTTGGCTCTGAATATGTAGCCGCCATGACAAGCGGAGGCAAGATATCCATGTTCTTAGCCTGTCCATCAGATGCCTTGGGGACATTCCTTGCCACCTTCACCGGTCAGAATATGGGTGCCGGTAAGATTAAGAGGATAGATGAAGGACTTAAGAAAAGTCTTATGTTCGGTGCCGTATACATGCTCATAGTAGCGGTGCTCATAGAATTTTTCGGAGATAAACTCGCATTAATATTTGTAGATAAGGAAGAATCTGCTATAATAGCTAATGTGCATCTTTTCCTAAGACGCAACACGGAATTCTATCTGTTCCTGCTTGGAGTCAACACCTTCCGGTTCGTGATACAGGGCATGGGCTTTTCCAACCTTGCGATGCTTTCGGGGCTGATGGAGATGATCGCACGAGGCATAATCGGTTTTATACTTGTTCCGAGGTACGGCTTTACACTTGCTGTATTGGCATCACCTATGGCATGGGTAATGGCTTGTATGTTCTTAATACCTGCATACCTGTATCTTAAGGGCAGAGTAAGCAGACGCATGGGAACACAGAGTTAATTGAGGTAAGTATGTTCAGAGAACTGACTGACAGCAATGTGATAATGTTGATCGGTGTGATCGTTGCCTTTATGGCAACGGTTATATTGCACCATATCCTGAAGGATAAGCTGCCCCATGATAACGGAAGGGCATTCGCGGTAGAGGGTACTTTATCCAAAGGTAAGGCGAGAGGATCGGGGATAATATTCGTGCTGGTATTCGTGGCATGCGATCTGCTTTTTAATACACTCAGTACGGAGAGATGCGTGTATCTGACGGTGATAATACTAAGTATGATCACAGGCTTTCTGGATGATATGTCCGAAAGACCGTGGAATGAATATCTTAAAGGAGCGTTGGACCTTGTACTTGCGGTCATTGTTGCGATAACGTTCCTTACATATAACGGTAACACCTTCTATATCGGTATGCTTCACAGTCGAGCCATAACCCTGCCTTATCCGGTATACGGATTGTTGATAGTCGGTCTGGTGTGGATGGCTATCAATGTCACCAACTGTTCGGACGGGGTGGACGGACTCTCGGCTACACTTACGATCATAACGCTGGGTTCTTTTTACCTGCTGCTACAGGAGGTGAGAGGCATCGGAGGCTTCGTATATACCATAATGCTGTTCATGGTGGTCCTCACGGCCTATCTGTGGTTCAATTCAACGCCGAGTACGATACTCATGGGCGATGCGGGAAGCCGCGCAATGGGCGTGATGATAGCGGTCACTGCACTTTTAAGCAAGAGTCCGCTTTTATATATCCCGCTGTCCATAGTGCTTATTCTGGACGGAGGGCTGGGACTTCTTAAGGTGGCGCTGCTTAGGTTTCTTAAGATCAAGATACTTGTTAATACCCGATGTCCGCTTCATGACCATGCAAGGAAGAATAAGAACTGGTCCAATACGCAGGTCGTTATGAGGTTTGGGATAATACAGCTTATTATAAGCCTTATCACCGTATGGGCGTATTGGATGCTATATTAGATGGCGAGCGCCGACGAATTATGTTATAATATGAAAGTTTAAAACTATCTTTTTAAGGAGAGAGAAAATGGCAGAACCTTACAATCATCGTGAAACAGAAGGAAAATGGCAGAAGATATGGGCCGATGAACAGGCCTTCAAGACAGGAGAGGACAGGAACAAGCCTAAGTATTATGCTCTTGTGGAGTTCCCTTACCCTTCGGGACAGGGTCTTCATGTAGGTCATCCCAGACCATATACAGCACTTGATATAGTGGCAAGAAAGCGCAGAATGCAGGGCTATAATGTTCTGTATCCGATGGGTTGGGATGCTTTCGGACTTCCTACAGAGAACTATGCCATAGCCAATCACGTACATCCCAAGAAGGTTACTGAGACCAATGTAGCCAGATTCAAGAAGCAGCTTCAGAATCTCGGTTATTCCTTCGACTGGGACAGAGAGGTCAATACGACAGATCCCGGATACTATCACTGGACACAGTGGATATTCCTTAAGCTTTTTAATGCAGGTCTGGCATATAAGACCAAGATGCCGATCAACTGGTGTACGTCATGTAAGGTAGGTCTTGCCAACGAAGAAGTGGTCAACGGTGTGTGCGAGCGATGCGGCTCTCAGGTTGTCCGTAAGGCGCAGAGCCAGTGGATGCTTAAGATCACCGATTATGCTGATAAGCTCCTTGAAGGGCTTGACAGTGTGGACTACATAGAGAGAGTCAAGACTCAGCAGCGTAACTGGATAGGCAAGTCTACCGGTGCGGAGGTTGACTTCGCCCTTACGGGAAAAGAAGACAAGCTTACGGTATACACAACCCGCCCCGATACGCTCTTCGGAGCGACCTATATGGTCATGAGTCCCGAACATCCATATATAGAGAAGTATAAGGATGCTATAGAGAATTATGATGAGCTTATGGCGTACAGAGAGCAGGCTTCCAAGAAATCTGATTTCGAACGCACGGAGCTTGCCAAGGATAAAACAGGCGTGGAGATCAAGGGAATAACGGCTACCAACCCCGTCAACGGCAAGGAAATACCTATCTGGATATCGGATTATGTACTTATGAGCTATGGGACGGGTGCAATTATGGCTGTGCCTGCGCATGATGAGAGAGACTGGGATTTTGCCAAGAAATTCAACCTTCCGATAATAGAGGTCGTTGCGGGCAGTGATGTGCCTGTTACCGAAAAGGTATATACGGATGTGGCAGAAGGAAAGCTTGTGAATTCGGAATTCCTTAACGGGCTGTCTGTGGCAGAGGCCAAGGTTAAGATCACGGAATTCCTTACAGAGAAGGGCATAGGTCATGCCAAGACCAACTATAAGCTTCGTGACTGGGTATTCTCAAGGCAGAGATACTGGGGAGAGCCTATACCTATAATACACTGTGATAAGTGCGGATATGTACCGCTTAAGGAGGAGGAGCTTCCTCTAATGCTTCCGGAGGTGGACAGCTACATGCCTACGGATACAGGTGAGTCGCCGCTTGCAGCCATGGATTCATGGGTCAATGTATCATGCCCTAAGTGTGGTGGTCCGGCTAAGAGAGAGACAGACACCATGCCGCAGTGGGCCGGCTCATCATGGTATTTCTTAAGATATACAGATCCTAATAATGATAAGGAGCTTGCAAGCAAGGAGGCTCTTAAGTACTGGCTTCCTGTTGACTGGTATAACGGTGGCATGGAGCATACGACGCTTCACCTGCTCTATTCCAGATTCTGGCACAGATTCTTATATGATGAAGGAGTAGTTCCTTGTCCGGAGCCTTATCAGAAGAGGACAAGTCACGGTATGATCTTGGGCTCTAACGGTGAGAAGATGTCCAAGTCAAGAGGTAATGTTGTTAATCCGGATGATATTGTCAGGGAATTCGGTGCAGATACACTCCGTACCTATGAGATGTTCATAGGCGCCTTTGATCTGGCGGCTTCATGGAGTGATGAGGGCGTAAGAGGTTGTCGCAGATTCCTTGAGAGAGTATGGAAGCTTCAGGACATTCTTACTGACGGTGACACATATTCAACCGATCTGGAAGTTGCCATGCATAAGACTATTAAGAAGGTAAGCTCTGATTTTGAGACTCTTAAGTTCAATACAGCCATAGCTGCGCTTATGACTCTTATTAATGACTTCTATAAGAAAGGTCAGGTCAACAAGGCTGAATTTAAGACATTCTTAACGCTGCTTAATCCTGTTGCTCCGCATATCACTGAGGAATTGTGGGCAAGGACAGGTTATGAGGGCAGAGTATACCAGACCTCATGGCCTGATTATGATGAGAGTAAGACTGTAGAAGACACCATAGAGATCGCGGTTCAGATATCCGGTAAGGTACGCGGCAAGCTTATGATCGCCGTAGATGAAGATAAGGACAGTGTTATCTCAAGAGCCAAAGAATCGGAAGCTGTTGCTCCTTTGCTTGAAGGCAAGACCATAGTCAAGGAGATATACGTGCCCGGTAAGATTGTTAATATCGTCGCAAAATAGATCTGTCCCATGATGCATTTGTTATATGACTAACACAGTTGAGACATATGAGATCCGGGGCAGGAAGTTCAGAACCAAGGCTGACTATGCCAGAGGATTTCGTGACAATCAGACAATTGAACGAATTGAGAGAGATTTAGATAAGACTGATCCTGATGCTGTTGCTGCGCTTCGCATCGAGCTTGAGAGAGGAAAATATCATTTTGAAACTCTTCTTGGAGATGATTATCTCGAAGAGATTGTCGAACTGGATGAAGAGCTTAAGAAGAACCCGCCAATGGCCGAAGAACCGAAGAAGAGAGGATTATCTTACAGAGGGCGGAGGACTTCGAATGCAAGCTCATCTGAAGGCTCCATAAGAAACGCTAAGGGAAAAAAGCGCAAGGAACTGTCTGATTATGATGATGATATGCAGAGGGAGATCATCAAGGCTCTTAAGCGTGACCAGCTTAAGCGCAGGTTTCTCTTGGTTGTACTGGCACTGTGTATATTGGGCTCTGTAGGTTATCTGGTATTCTATTTTGCTTTGTATGAGAAGAACGATATGGAGTATACGGAGCTTGCCGAGCTTAAGCAGGAGGATGCGGGCGGAACTGTAGTCATCAATTATGAGGAGGCCAAGGATAAGCCGCCTGTACTTAAGAAATACGAGACTCTGTATCAGAAGAACAGGAGACTGGTCGGCTGGATCAAGATAGATGGCTGCGGTATTGACTATCCTGTGATGCAGACTTCCAATAACGACTATTATCTGGATCATAATTATAATCAGGATTATGATAAGAACGGCTCAATCTTCATGGATAAGGACTGTACTCCGGCATTTCCCAATGACAACATGATCCTGTATGGGCATCATATGAAGTCCGGTAAAATGTTCGGCAATCTCAATTACTATGCCAAGAAGGACTTCTGGGAGAAAAATCCGAACTTTACCTTCGATACGATATATGAGACGGGTACTTATGCGGTAATGTATGTATTCCGTTCCAAGATATATGCACAGGATGAGATAGTGTTCAAGTATTATCAATTCATAGATGCATCAAGCGAGGATGAGTTCTATTCCAATATGGATGCTATGGCAGAGATGTCACTATATGATACGGGCGTGACTGCCGTATACGGAGACCGACTGATAACGTTGTCCACATGTGATAATGCGGAATCGGGAGAGGGACGCTTCGTGGTCGTTGCCAAGAAGATAGGTTGATAGTAAGAGAGTGCAATAAGGTATACAATATGACGTACAATAAAGCACGGTGCTGAGGCACCGTGCTTTTTCAAATAGTCAATATTGATCAAGACATAGCCAATTGAGCCTTGAGTCTTTCGTTTTCTTCCCGAAGAGCCTTGATTTCGGCCTGGCTTTCTCTATGGTATTTTTCGCTTTCTATACGATATTTTTCGTTTTCTCTACGATATTTTTCGTTTTCCTTGCGCTCGTCCTCAACTTCTTTATAGACCTGTTCGCGAGCCTTTCTCATAGCTACGATCTCAGGTAACATTATAACTTTGCCGCCCATTAAATCACCTACTTTCTTCTGAACTGATTCATACTTCATGGTTAGCTTGTGCAGAACGCTTTCTGTTAATTGAATAATAACATTAAGCGATTGCGTTGACAAGCGTCCATTTTGATTTTCAATATGAAGTAGATCCATGATCTTATCATATGTCTTGACCAGATCATCTGTCTTATCTTCATTTGAATTAATATCGTTAAGCTCATCTTCATGCTTGAAGATATAGAATGGAATAAGGAGATACAGTTTATTATCAAATATCTTCTCAATTGTAAAATCGTTAACTCTGATAATCGGAATATTGTAGCTTACACTGCCACCCGGTGTGTTAAGTGTTATGGTGGCCGAATCAGGTGTATTACTGTTGGATCTCAGTTCAACCAATCCTGAATTCGGAAAGCATATATTTAACCTTGAGATATCTGATACCGGAGAGTTATCATCATATATGCTATATCCCGAATCAAGTGCAATCTGTGAATCATACTCAAAGATACGCACCAATATCGTTTTATCATACAGACTGCTTTCACATTCAAGATGGTAATCATTTGAAATACCATCATGAACGATCTTGAAATACGAATCAGTTATTCTTTTCCGCCTTTTTCTGCCCGGTTGACTGATAAAATGTTCATTTCTCATTCTTATGACGACATCATCCATGCTGTAGTTTTCGCCAAACATATAATTGACGAAGGGTATCAGAATGTCATTACATTCGGATTCCATTGTTCTAAAGGCATCGTCATATGCCGTCAAGGTGTAGATAGGATCTTTGTTTCTGTTTGCCATTATACTTCCTCCTTTGTTGCGACACAAAACAGACAATGAATTCTTAAAGCACAAATCCACCGATCATTCAAATCCCTATATCTAATCCCTTAATGAAAAAATGGACGAATGTCCAAGATTTTCTTCTCCCTTAGTACGGATAGAGTAGCAGACGAACACACAAGTGTCAATATGTTTTTTTATAGGATAAAAAGTCATGAATTTTTTTTTGCGATTATATGATTTTGATATGTTGGTTATGAATATTTGATAATAACACGACGTGTAATATATACAACAAGAAATACAATGTATTATTTGTTAATTTAGATAAGTTTAGTTAAAAGTTAAACGTTTTACCTTGATTATTTACTGCATTCTCCTTTATAATTAATTCGGATACTAAAGTACCATGTTATTAATCTTTTGAACGGAACAACTTTTAGGATATAGGAGAACATTGTAGGTTTCACTCAAGGAGAGGGATTATGAAGAACAAAGTTTTAATGTCAATGGGAATCGGGATTGCGGCAGCGATGCTTCCGGTAGCCGGTGCACACGCTGAAGTGCTTCCTACTGATGGTAGTGTAACGATCAATGATGCTGACAATGATAACAGCAACGGCATTGATTCCGTTACAGTTGACGGAGAGACCATCGAAATGGGTGAAGGATCTAAGGGCGAAGACGGAAGCATCACACAGAAAGGTGAAGATGGAACGAAGTTTACTACGAATACTATCGACCACGTAGATAACAAGGATGAATATGAGGAAACATCTGAGGATACAGAAGGCGCTGTTCTTCTGCAGGAGAAGACATTTGAACTTGAGGTTGGTAAAGTAACAAAGGATGAATGGGATGAGGTTATCCATCATGATGCGGTTACTCATGAAGAAGACGAAGTTGTTGTTGATCAAGAAGCATATTGGGAAGAAGGCGAATATCATGAGGCTGTAACGCATACGGAAAAGCGTACGATTGTTGATGTTGAAGCATGGGATGAACCTGTTCATCATGATGCAATCACTCATGATGAGACTGTTACAATTATTGATGAAGAAGCGTGGGATGAACCTGTTCATCATGATGCGGTGACTCGGCAGGAGACTCGTACTGTGATTGTTACGCCCGAACATGATGAGGAAGTTGTTCATGAGGAAAAGTCTCATGTAGTCAGTGAGGCTAAGAGCTTTGAAAAATACGGAATATCTGAATCAGAGATGAATGATCTTTTATCCAAGCTTAAAGGTGTTTTGGATGAAGAACATCCTGAAATGTCTGGTTATGCGGAGTCTGAAGTTACGTATGGTCTTGATGAAGAAGCCACTTCTAATAACGATTGGTCTGTTTGGTCTTCTGTTAAACCTTCAAATTATGATGAACTCGAAGCGAGAGGACTTGCCAAATCAAAAAAGATACATCTTGATTCAGGTCTGAATGTTGAGATTTATTTTGGTGATAAGCTTCTTGACCTTGGACAGTTTGGCATAATTACAAAAGAATTGGATGTCAGACAGGATATGGAATCCAATTTCCTTGTTTTTGGAAATGTCAGTGCAAATGGACATAAGATTGGCTCTACCCAACCTGTTAATCCGGAGAATATTAAATGGAAAGATGATAATGCCTTTAATAAGGATGAAGCAGGAATTTGTTCTCATTCATATTATACAGGGGATATTGACTCATATAAACTCAGTCATGAAAGCGAATTATTTGAAAATACAATCGACAAATTGCCGAATGAAGGAGATAAATCAAATGAAGCTTTGTATAATGAGGTTGTAAGTGCTCTTCAGTGGGTTGCTGATTCGTATGAGCAGGTTGTTCATTTGAAAGCTTCGGACTTTAAGAACATACTTAACATTAATACGCTTGCGGGGTATGCACATGTTATAGTCGATTGTTCAGATGCAACAGATGATGTGATAGAGTTTGGTGAATATAATATTTTCAATGCATCTGATAAAGAGAATCCATATAAAAAAGTTGAGGAGGGTGAAAAGAGTATTAATCCCCAACAGATAGTATGGGATTTTGGAAGTTATGCCGGATATATCAGATTAAGAAACTTCTCGGGAGTTTGTCTTGCCTCGAATGCCACGGTTGATCTTATCGACAAATGTGAAGGACAGGTTATATGTAATAAACTAACCAACTCAGAAGGCGTATGGCACGCAACTTCATGCAATTTTAGTGGTAACGAGACCCGGGTTTATTCAACAAAAGCACTATATAAAGTTGTAGCTAATCATGATGAAGAAAGAGTAGTCGACGAAGAAGGATGGACCGAATTAGTTCATCACGATGCGGTTACACGCGAAGAAGAATATACTGTGGTTGTAAGGGAGGCATACGATGAGATAATCCATCATGAAGCTATTACACACGAAAAAACAATTACTAAAGTACTTAAAGAAGCGTGGGATGAGATCGTACATCATGAAGCTGTAACGCATGATATAGATGAGGTTGTTATTGATGTACCCGGATATAGAGTTGGTGATATATATCATGATGCTGTAACTCATAAGGTGAAGAAGACAGTAGTTGACAAGGAAGCTTGGGATGAGATAATCCATCATAAGTCCGAGAAAACACCTGTAATGTACAATTGGGCAGAAAAAGTATATGGTCTTCTGATCGAAACGCCTGATACACCGGACACTCCGGATATTCCTGATATTCCGAACACACCGGATAATCCTGATACTCCGAATACCCCGGATAACCCTGATACACCGGACACTCCGCCAACACCTCCGGTTGTACCGCCAACGCCCCCGGTAGTGCCTCCGACACCGCCCACACCGCCGACAGTGCCTCCTACGACACCCGGTAACCCTCCGACGATCGTCGAGATAGAGGAGCCCGAGGTTCCGCTTGCAGGACAGGTTGGTGAAAGAAGATCGAGAGGACAGGTACTCGGTGCGAAGAGAGCAGTAGACGCATCTAAGAGGAACAGAGGCCAGGTGCTTGGTTCTAAGAGAAGCCGCAATGAGGTACTTGGCGCCAGAAGAACACCCGGTACGGCGGATGCTAACAGCTTGGCACAGTGGATATCAATGTTTGGCGCATCATCAGGATCTCTTGCAGCATGGGCTTTCAGAAATAAGAAGCGTAAGAAAGACGAAGAGTAACAATAATGCATAATGAAAAGCACGGTGTAGATGCACCGTGTTTTTTCAAATAGTCAATATTGATCAAGACATAGCCAATTGAGCCTTGAGTCTTTCGATTTCTTCCCGATAAGAGTATGAAATACACAATTAAAAAATAAAAATTTCATAAAATCACTTTGGCCGAGTAAAACGGTAAATTGAAATAGCAAGAAATACAATGCGATAATTGTTCATTTAGGAAAGTTTAGTTAAAATTTTGTCAAAATGTGTTGTATTTATTGTATACAATAATCTATAATACTACTAAGGACTAAAGTATTGCGGAATTGGGATGAATAAAATTACTGAAAGTTCTGAAAATAAGAAAGCCTTAAAGCCTAAGGAGATCATCAATAAGCTGATACCGGTTGTTCTGATCGCGATCATGATCGTATCCGGTATCAACACGGTCTTATCACTTAGGAGTTATAAGGTTGCAGGTGCGGAATACGAAAGCCTCGAAGCTTATGTTGTTCCCGTGACGACGGAAGAGCAGCATGAAGATGTTGAAAGTAACGAGACTGAAGTAACCGAAGAAGTCAAGCTTTATCCGGACATACCGGCGATGGATATTGACTTTGATGCACTTACGCAGATCAATCCGGATTTCAAGGGTTGGTTAAGCGTCCCGGCACTGGATCTTAGCTATCCTGTGGTACAGGGCACCGATAACGAAGGCTATCTGCATGAGACATTCGAGCATGTTCGTAACAAAGCAGGCGCGATATTCATGGATTCTTTTAATTATCCCGATTTTAAAGACTTTAATACCTTCATATACGGACATAGTATGAAAGATAAAAGCATGTTCGGCACGCTTAAAGAGCTTGGAGAGAACCCCGAACTTGTAAGTACGCATCCGTACATATATGTGTATACGCCCAAAGCATCCTACCAATTCCGTATTGTGGCGTATTATGTCACACGTAATGACTCTGACACATATAAGTTTCTTCAGAAGCCTGAAGAGTATGATGCGTACATCAAGTACATTGAAGGGGTTAATGAATTATCGGACATTCCTGATATTGATTATTCGGATTACCCCAAGCTGCTGACTCTAAGTACCTGTAAGGGCGCTCACGGTACAATCAACCGGTTCGTAGTGCATTCGGTACTTGTAAGCAAGGAAGCGAGAGAATAGCTTTTATAAGACAAAAAGGGAGATTCTGATTGTATGGAAGAAAGACGTAATATCAACCGTGTCGAATACAAAGTTAAGAGTGTGATTGTTGTATGCGACACCTACAACAAGTATTACGTGGATGTTGATAATGTCAGCCCTCTTGGTATGGGTATCACGGGGCCTGCTGACCTTCCCGACATCAACGGTAAGGACATCATAATCGTAGCAGATACGCTGATTATGTATGCTTTGGTTAACAGGCAGAAGAAATTGGAAGACGGCCGCTTCGAGATAGGTATCGAGGCTAAGAAGTTCACACCGGAAGTGCTTGAATACTTATTCAGTCACATCGGAGGAGACAGCGAGTAAGGCACAAGTAAAAGGGAATTTTACACAACGTAACTAACTGGGAGATTTTTTCGTAAACTAACAAAGGAGAAAAAATGAAAAACAAAGTACTTATTTCGATGGGAATCGGAATCGCAGCAGCGTTAGTACCTGTTGCAGGTGCTAATGCAGAAACTGATCTCAGCGCTAAGAATCTCGATAATCTTGAGAGTTTTGATGAGACTAAGTCAGGCATCGATGAAAACGGTGACGGCGATACTCTTGATAACATGGATGTCAAGAGAGATGAAGAGGCCTTTAAGGAGATAGAAGGCCCTGTTCAAGAAGGAAAAGCAGGTTTATCTGATCCTGTCAAAGTTGCTGAAGTAACTTTGATTGATAAGGACGAAGAGACTGTAGAATATGTTGATACAACTAACGGCGTAGGTTATGAGACTCAGGAAGAGGCTGAAAAGGCAGTAACAGATGCTGGATTTAATGTTACAGAATCCGGCCAGACAGGAATTGGAACACATGTAACCAAGACTGATATATTTGATAACAATACGGACGGTTATGAGACAGAGGCAGCTGCACGTCAGGCAGCAATCGATGCCGGATACGAAGCCGCAGAGATCACCATAGGTCGCGACGGAAAGTATCATATAA
>ODAI014435846.1_pt1 | contig 45252 bp, 43 predicted proteins | sample 1539321 | NCBI WGS metagenome assembly ODAI01 (sample SAMN02144231, study PRJEB22623) | gut metagenome | biome: sheep rumen | host: Ovis aries | place: New Zealand
CGTCTGGTGATGAGCATGGCCAAGCAATATACATGGTCAGGAATCTCACAGGGCGATCTGTTCCAATTCGGGACTATTGGACTGATTCAGGCTGTCAACAAATACGACAGTTCTAAGGGCAACTGTTTTATTGCCTATGCAATCTATTGGATTGATTGCGAGCTTAAGAAGGCTGTGACTGAGCATAACAAGCAGACCCATAAGTCGCTCGAAGACAAAGCCTTTGATAGGGATGACTGCAATTGCACGCTTGGGGACATGATAAGTGCAGGCAGTGAGTACAATCCCGACTGGGACATCAGGTACGAGCAGGCCATCGACAGTATGAAGGCCAAGGTAAAGAGCAAATTCTTCCCTCTGGCAGCAGATCTTTGGGCAGACTATATGATAATGAAGGCCCAAGGTTATGCTTTGCACGACATCGCTCAGAAGTACAAACTGACTGAGGAGATGGTCAAGTGTCTGATCAAAGACATCAACCACTTCCTCACCACACACTAAAAATTCGTTATACATATTATTTCCCCTCAGTAATCCTCTTAAAACTTTATTATAGTACACAGAAACAACAATTATTAAACATAACACCGCATATGGCACTATACAGTATTGAAAGCGAGCAATGTCTCGGAATGTCCCATCATGGGGCAGTAACAGTCAATGGAGAGAGCGCAGTAGAGCTCTCCGATGAAGAAGTTGATATTCTGGTCAAGTTGATTCAGGAGAAGAATTCAACTGATGTCGGAGACCTCGACCTTGAAACCCTCCATCCAGATATCTACAAGAAACTCGACGAAGCCTATTCTGATATGGCCTACAGAGCCGAAGAGATCCATTGGCTCTGGGAAGGGTATAATAACGGTTACTTCGAGTACGATAGTGAGAAGTTGATGGATTATTGCGAAAAAGAGCTGGGTTTCGAGTTCGAATACAACGTCAAGGACTATTACCTCGACGATCCTGAGGATCTGGAAGAGGGTGAGGAGCCTGAGATTGATGAAGACATGCTTGAAGAAGACAAGTCTGATGCCTTCTCAGAGTGGCTCGATGATTACCTCAGTGATCTCTCCGATGATGAAGCCCGCGACTTCTTCTACAACCACATGGATGCCGATCTCAATATGGACGGTGTAGAATATACCGTTGGGATCCCCGAGGCTATCATCGCCAAGGCTAAGCAATAAAACTTTTCCCTCAAATCCTTGGTGGTTTGAGGGAAAATCCTTATCTTTGCAGCCAGATAACTTAAAACAAACAAAAAGGGACACTCAGTGGAGTTCATCGTGTTGATGGTTTATTATTCACTTCTGTGTGGATATTAGATTAGCTTTATAAGAAAGTTAAATCGGGGCCGGCGGACATTTGGCTCGTTAGAGTTAGAGCATGGTCTTCCCATTATTGTCGAAAACTCCTGCATTTTTGATGTCAGGATGCATGTTAATCATCATACCCACAATGCGAAATTGAGTGTCCTGTTTTTTTTAAAGATACCAATGGCATACAAAACATTACTTGAATTCGCAACCGACGAAAAACTCTTTATTTTGCTCGCCAAGGAGCGTGCAAAGTATTTAAAGCGTAATGATAATGCTAAAAAGCATAAACTCGATAAGTCTACAGACATCTTTGAGTTGCTCGATGATAAGCAGAATCGTATACTTCTTAGCCGACTTATGCCGCCTCGTTACAAATGGGTCCGTCCTAAGAAACGTAAAGTAAAATCAAATAATTTTTTGGCTGCGCGTAAGTTGGCTGAGAAGAGTCTGCTGCTTTCCTATCGTCGCGATTTAGAGCTTAATATCGATTATCCTTACCTGCGCGAATTCAAAGCCTTCGTTACCCACATCCGCGAGCGACTGCTGTCATCTGATTTGGGTTTCGAATCTCCCCAACTTGTGCCCATCTTAAAAGATAAGGATGATGGTGTAATAACTTGTCGTCCATTGTCGGTTTACACCAATCTCGAGGACAAGATCATCCTGGCCCTTACCAGCCTATATCTTACCAAGTGCATCGATTCTTATCTCCATCCAAATATCCTGTCCTATCGCAAGGCCCGTCGTCAGGACAAAGACACCTATCGGCCGTTAGACTTCAACGATGGCATCCGGCTTATCCGGTCTTTCCGCGATGCCCATCAGGATCAGGACATCTATGCAGCCGATTGCGACATCAAGAAATTCTATGATATTATCGATCACGATGTGGTCCGTCAGTGCTTCAAGCGTATATTGGCAAAGTCTCATGTGACTGCCGAAGGTCAGCAGCAAGTCCTTCATGTGCTCGATGCCTATCTGCGTAGTTATAACTTCTATGATAACGTGATTGTTGGCTCCACTACCCAGCCTAAATTATTCAACAAGATTAAGAAGGCAGTCCACGATCGTAAGGGTGAGAAAGAGTATTGCTTTGGCTGGGTCGACGAACTCCGCCAACTGCCAGTCAGTGAGCAGCGCCAGCGCGGTGTGTCGCAGGGTGGGGCATTGTCGCTCATCATTGCCAATGTCGTGCTCAACGATGTTGATCAGCCCATTGTTGCCTCCGATGATCCCGAGCGCCTCTTCATCCGCTATTGCGATGATATGATTCTGCTCCACGCCGATCAGTCCAAGTGTCAGGCTCTCATACAAGCCTATACCCAGTCGCTCACTGACCATAAGCTCCATTATCATGACTTCAAACCCTTCACCGACTTTAGGGGTTTCTGGAAAGTCAAGTCCCATCAGCCTTTCCTGTGGGGCGATGGACCTGTAGGTAGCAGCAATCGCTACATTGGCTTCCTTGGATACGAACTTCGTCGCGATGGTCGCTTGCGTCTGCGCAAGAGTAATATGGATCGCATACGTGAGCGTTTCCTGCGTCAGGTCATTATTCATCACCGTATGGCAGAGGAGCAATCAGAAGAAGTCGCTACTCAGAAAACCAACGACACCTTCGACCATCTGCTCGACGTTCTGTCAGTCTATACTGCCTTCGATAAGTTCCTGTTCAAGAATGGCAGTCAGTATCATCACCTTTTGTGGCTTCGCCATAAGATGAGTGATCGCCTCGGCATCAATATTAACTTAAAACAACAACTATAATATATGGAAGGATCAATAGATAAGAATCAGTCGTACTTCTTCTTATTCAATAAAGAAAAGTATACGATGGAGCAAGTACGTGCCTTCACACTCGAGGAATGTTATCAGCACTGTAATAATGAAGAAGATTATGATTATAGAAGTGCAGAAGTGGATTATAACTTTTATTTTTGTGGTGAGGGTAATGATGAACCTTGGTTAGGTTATGGCGAATTTCTTCATACTCGCCTTGCTCCAGGAGAAGAGTACATCTGTTATGAATTGATGGATAAAGAGGATTGGGATCTTCATTTTGAACCAGAGGAATATGAAGTCGTTTTAGACGATGGAAGGAAATGTTTCATTCAAAACTATCCTTACTGCATGGAATGGGGCGGTATCGAATTCGAGGATGAAACAACAATCAATTTTGAAGATATTCCCACAGAGCTCCTTGATGAAATAGTACAAAAGACTCCACTTGTGCGAAAAGTCACACTCGAACAGTTTGAGGACGATTGGTATCAACAAAAGGCCGGATGTGTAGCAATCAGGAAATGCCAGTAGCGAAAAACTACTGGCATTATTTATAGTTATGAATTTATGACCTTAATTCCGCCGGATTTCATAAGATTACCATCAGAAACATTCATTTAAACACGATCGCTTATGAGATTTTACAAAGAAGTCTGGGGTATTATCTGGGAGTTCAACTCCATCAAGGAGTATATTGACTTTACACTCGGAAGAGTAGTAGGTTTCATCATCTTCATAGGTTTGATGTACCTGCTGGTTAAGTGTGACCCAGTGGAAGACCTTCCACCAGATGATTATAAACCAATACCAGCAGAATCAGCTGAATTTAAAGAAGGAAGAACTGGTACAATTTTACCTAATTAGAATATGCAGATATACGGAGTAGGGCATTTAGCATGTCTGTTCAGATGACCCCTCGTTCAGATGCCCCATTCCTTAAAAGACTTTATTATTGGTGGATCACATAACCACATTTTTCCCTAAAATCCTTGCAAGTTTGAATATAAATCCTTATATTTGCAGCATCAATAACTTAAAAACAATAACTAATATGGAAGGATCAATAGATAAAGATAAAATTTTGGCAGAACTGATTGATATGGCCAAGAATGCTAAAGTACCTGAATGCCCTAAAATGCTATTTGATGATCGATTGGAAGATGCTTTCAAAGAACCAGTTTATGATGAAGATGGTTATAGTGAAGCTATTCCCGCAATCTGGGGAAATTATGAATATGAGAAACTTGATAATATTTTTCCGGCTATTACAAAACGATGCGCCTTAATATCTTCAAATCTTTATAGCAAGTACTTGGATGAGGATGCTATCGTATGGGATCAGAATAAAGATCAGCTCCTTCTCTATATCCCAGATAAGGATGAGCCTCGTATGGCTTTTAAAGGAAGTGCCTTTCCTGTAGCCAAGAAGTTAAAGCCAGAATACAAAGACGTTTTCAGTCTGACAGATATTCTTTTAGATGAAGCCTTTTCTGACTTCCCAGAAATGGAAGATTAATGTAACTAATAGCTATAAATATGAAATTTAAGGGATCCTGGGGCCCCGGAGCGACCTGCCGACTTTACGGTTCAAGCTCAGCAAATCTCATGGATGCAAGGCTCAAGTAGCAAGTAGCACGACCACCCGGTTGACTATGAATCTCTGATGCCATCCTTCTATCGCAAAACCAACATTCCCCTCAAGTCACTTTGGTGGTTTGAGGGGAAAGAGTTAGTTAATAATTATTAAATACTTACTCGTATTCACAATAGAAGTTAAATTACGGCAACAGTTTAGTGAAAAACGTCAAAAGTTGACATAAAAACGGGGGTATATATGGAGGGGTATAATAATTTTGGTTATTACCTTTCTCGACTCAGTGATCTTTGACTTATTGCTACACCCACAAAACCAGAAGGCTGGTTTTCTAAGACCTCATGGTCTGTTTGGTGGTCAGAAACCATCCTGACCACATGATCTTCTTCACTCTCTCGATGCTGCTCTGAGGAGTTCAGATCTTGCGCGCGTATAATAAAAATAGGTGTAACCCCAAAATATAAAAAAACAAGAAAAGCTGATATGAGTATAAACTTTTTTAACACATACAATTTGGATAATTCAAATAAAGTTATTACCTTTGCACAACTTAAAACAAAAATACTATGAAGAATATGAATTAAAATTCCATCCTCTGACCACTTGCTTGCCTCTGGCATCAAGTAATCCCTTATAAAAACTAAATATTAATACTTTAAAAACAATAGAAAGAATGAAAAACTGTAAGCGTGTTATTTTTACTGACCGTAGTGTTCTGAGTGTTGACCTTCTTCTGAAAGACATTAACAAGTACCCACTCCTTACCGCCGAAGATGAGTACGACCTTTGGGAGCGTATGCAGAAAGGCAGTGATAGTGCTCGTGAGCACCTCATTAACTGCAACATGCGTTTCGTGGTGTCTGCGGCCAAGAAGTACCTTTGGAGTGGTGTCGCCCTTGAGGACCTTATTATATGTGGAGCCATAGGACTGACCTTGGCAGCCGACCGTTTCGATGCCACACGTGGCTACCGTTTCCTTTCATATGCCGTCTGGATAGTCGATGCAGAACTGAAGAAGGCTGTCACAGAACACTGGCCGTTTCAGCAGATGAGTTCACTTGATGCGACGATTAAGTCTGACGACGAAGATGAAGAGAAAACTCTTCTCGATGTCATTGAGAGCAGAAGTGAGAAGGCCCCCGACTGGGCTATAACATACCTTTCGGAGATGGCAGTCACGAAGGAGAAAGTTCGCAAACGCCACTTCGATGAAGCCGCCACTATTTTTGAGGAAGCTATGGAGATGAAGGAGAAGGGTCTTACCCTCTACGATGTGGCTCGCAAGCATAGGATAAGCGAAGAGCGAGTTCGTCAATTGCTTCATATGATAAAGGAGGAGCTGAATGATGATCTCAGCCCCTCTTCCTCTTACAGAACTGCCGCATAGTTCGTTTGGCACTTTTTCCCTCAAATGTATAGAGGTTCAAATATTTAAAATGTAAAAATTACAATTATGACAGAAGAAGAAAAGAAACAGTTGTTTGAAAGAATTGAGAAGCGTACAAAAGAGGTTGCTGACGAAAATGGTAATTTGTCATTTGATAACTACCTCAGACTTACAAAAGAGTTCTTTGGGCAATACTCACCTAATGGTGGGAAAACAATTGATGAATATTTGGCACGTTGTACGGATGAAGAATTTAATGCTCCTGAACCAGAGCAAGAAACAACAAATGCAGACGACCTTCCATTCTAAACTAAATTCTGGTTCAGATTATATATAATCTGAACCAGAATTGTATGATGGTAGGAATGCCATTAATACTCATTAGATTAGCTTCAGATCATCAATGGTCTCCCTTTCGACCCAATTCTACTTATATGTATTGATTTCCCCTCTGAATTCTTTTATATTCTCATTATTGTAGAAAACAAATAAAATGATTATAGTATGAGATTCTACAAAGAAGTTTGGGGTATTATTTGGGAGTTCAACTCCATAGGTGAGTATGTTAGTTTCTGCATTGGCAGAGTCCTTGGAGCAATCATATTCTTCGTTGGGCTGTTCCTGCTTGTAAAGTGCTGTGGCGACGATGCCGAAACCCTTCCTGAATATGACTACGAACCCATCCCCGCAAGCTTTTATCAATATGATAATTAACTTACTCCTCAAATCCTTGGTGGTTTGAGGGGAAATGTTTACCTTTGCAATCGAGATTTATTAACTTAAAACTAGTTTGCTTATGTTTATTCCATGTATGTGTTGCGGAAAAGAGCTCCCTCAAGATTGGACCTGGTATGTTTGTGATACCTGTGGCTATCGTGTATGCCCATCGTGTTTTCCTAGTTTCAAATGCCCTAAATGTACTTGGGGGCATATGAAAAGAACATAATTTAAATCCTATGTTAGGAGCAATCATTGGTGATATTGTAGGTTCTATTTATGAATTTGCAAATATAAAAAGGAAAGACTTCCCGTTTTGGGGAAAGCAATGTGAATACACAGATGATAGTATTTTAGCAATAGCAACAGCAGACTGGCTCCTTCATGGAGGTGATGTTGCCAGCTATTATTCTCGTTATGCCACAACATATAAATATCCAATGGGGGGATATGGAAGCGGATTCCTATATTGGGTAAGTCAAGTAGAATCCGGCCAGAATCCCTCTCCATATAATAGCTGTGGTAATGGCAGTGCTATGCGTATTGCACCTGTAGGCTGGTTGGACACTAACGACACTTTGTCTGGTGAGGAACTTGTTCTGAAAATTGCGCAGACTTCAGCAGCATGCACACACAATCACCCAGAGGGTATCAAAGGAGCTCAGGCAGCAGCACTTTGTATATATTTAGCTAGACATGGGAAAACGGCCAGTGAGATCCGGACTCGGATAGAAAAGGATTTTGGCTATGACCTGTCTCTTCATGTTGATGAAATCAGGGACCGCTATTCATGGGATGGCCTTGATGGCGTAGGCGACGGAGGAACATGTCAAGACAGTGTGCCTCAGGCTATTGTCTGTGTATTAGAAGCATCAGACTTTGAGGACGCTATTCGCAATTCAATCAGTATTGGCGGAGACAGCGATACAATCGGCTGCATAGCTGGTGGAATAGCAGAGGCGTTATTTGGTATTCCAAAGGAAATGCGAGAAAAAGGCATGAGTTACCTACCTATGGAACTTAAGCAAGTGGTTGATGAATTTGAACAGAAATACGGTAAGAAATAAAGTGCATAGTGTTTCGAGATTCCCCTCAAATCCTTGGTGGTTTGAGGGGAATTTTCTATTCATACATATTAAAAGCCCTTAAAAATTCCTGCCACTTTGCCATATTTGGCTTAGAGACAAATATAGAAAAAGTAGTAACAATAAACTGTAAGAAAATGAAATTAGAAGAATTAGCATTATGCACTCGTGAGGAATTTGAGCAGCAGCTCAACAAGATGTGTCCAGACTCTAAATGTAAGAATCCCGGTGATTATGACGCCGTGTTTGCAGAAAGAGTAAGTATCAGGAGGAGCGTCAAGCGGTTGCGTATTGAGGCCTTGCTTGATGGGAAGCTTACTGTAGATCAGGTTGTGGCCCAAGAACACACTGATGGCAATGACGAGTATCTTGACTTAGATGGCATGAACAGAGGTGCCCTTGAGGAAGCCCTTGAAAGGCTCAAGGCAGGAGACGACCGTAGTGAGATCATTGACGATACCCTTGATGCTATGGAACTACTCTAATGCGTCTTGATTTGCAATTTTTCCCTCAAATCCTTGGTGGTTTGAGGGGAAATGCATACATTTGCAATTAAATAATTAAAAACTTGAGAAAATGAGAAGTCAAGACTATCCCTCACAAATAGTAGCAGTAGTAGATGCTGCAGCCGAACATCAGAAAACTGGCGACATTGACAAAGCTATAGCTTGTTATGAAGATGCACTTCAGGATCTTGAAATGGAATTAGACGAATACGACCCTTCGTTAGCAAGGATCTATGAAGAACTGAGTAGCCTTTGCGAAGAAAAAGAAGACTTTACTAACGCTATAAAATATTTGGAGAAGTTGTCAGGCTGTATCCAAGATTCGGAAGGCGAATTTAGTGAAGAGGCCGCTCTATCATTCATCCATTTGGCAGAATTATATAATATGAACGATGATGTGGCGTCTGCAGAACTGAATTACGAGAAGGCTCTTCGAAATTATACCAATGCCAAAGGATCTAAAAATGAAAATTTGCCCCAAGTTTATTTCGAATTAGGTTCCATCTATGCTGAAAGAGGTGAAAAGAATAAAGCCAAAGAGTATTTTGAAAAGGCATATGCTGATAGTGTTGAAATCGATGGCGAAGACAATGAAATCACTCAGTTCATTAAGGAGCGTCTAAATCAGTGTTGAATAAGTTAGAATGTAACTATATGGGACTATTAGGAAAACCGCTAGGATTATTTAGTCTGAAAGAATCAGATAAGTACGTCGGTTCTTTTATTTCTAAAGAGGATGTTAAAACAATCCTCGGAGTTACTGATGAAGACCTGAAAGATGTTTCTTTCAAACTCATTAATGACATGCCATATATTAGTGAGTCAACACTCCGCAAAGATTATTGGGAGAAGAATCTTATTCCCAACGCTCTGCCATGTAAGAAAGGTAACAGCGCAATCAGTCTTGATGAATATATTCTCATCAGCCTCATTAAGCAGACGTACCCCAAAGCAAAGGTTGAGTCTCAATACAAATGGGGGCGAAAATACATCGATATCTATGTGGAAGATGGCGACAGAAAATACTTCTTGGAGTTCCACGGACCTGGACACTTTAAAAAACTAAGTGTATACAGAGATCCCGAAGACCCCTTCGCTCGTAAAAAGGCAATAGAGGATGAGTTTGGTATACCATGTTATATCTGGCCATATTGGATTCAGCGCTGTGCTTCAAATCTGAGAATTCTCTTGGGCGATGCAGTTCCTTCAGAAAGAGGATATGGGGCTTTATGGAGTACCAAGGTCTTCTTTGGTGAGTTTGTCTTTGATAATTCAGCTCAGATCATTGCAGAACTCACTGCCCAATTCAACGCAACGCCCGATGGCACCTATGGCTATCTCTATGAAGAATGGAATGATGAAGAAGGTCGTATCAAAGAAGAGCATCCTATCATCCAGAAGATTCTCAAAGGCAAGAAACCTATAGACTTATTGATCCCTAAAGGAGCAAAACAGGAAGATAAAGGTAAATGGCTACCCAAGGTGTTGCATTAATCGATTATGAGCAATTAGTAAAGACCGCAGTGAGATCATTGACGATACCCTTGATGCCATGGAACTATTTTGAAACAAAAATCAAAACAACACACACATATGAACACACAGAACATACAATTCGACATGGAGCTCTTTCAGGGTTATACCTGCATCGGCTGCGCAGTGATTAATGACCTCGCATTCGAAGTCAAGTTTACCGATGATGAGATAGCTCAGATGGAGCAGCTCGTCAGCAAGATCGACGAGACAGACTACTGCAAGGGTATCATGCCCGTACTCTGTGAAGGCGCTCCGTCTCTCTACGAACGCATGGAAAAGGCTGCCCGCTCTGAGATCTTTGATTTCTATGTCAGAGACGGTATTCGTCAGGGGTATATCGAGTTCGAAGACGACGAACTTCAGGCCAACTTCAAAAAGGACTTCGGCATTGGTGATGATGAAGATATCGACGAGGATGACTACTACAATTGGTACGACGAGGAAATGGATCGTATCCGTTGCAGCGGACTCAAATGGATTCGTTCCCGCTATTCCGTCGACGATCAGGTCAGTATGGAAGAATATCCCGACTACACCGTCGATATTCCTGTCGATTTCCTTCCAGAATAACTTTTACCCCTCAAATCTTTGGCGGTTTGAGGGGAAATGCTTACATTTGCAAACGAGATATACTTGAAACATTTATTAAACCAATATGCCCAAAAAGAAACCTTTAGAAAAAGCTACTCCAGAGTTGGCACGAGAGTATGATGAATTGGTTCGTTTATTTAGGAATGATCCAAATATAAACGAGCGAGACGACATTGATGAACTCAATAGTCGCTTTTCGCAACTTACGTTTCACTACGATTGGAAAAACTATGAGTTTACCGATCCATCGACAGGTAAGAAAGGATTGAAAGACATTACGGGTTTTGTTATCATTCCTCCTTGCTATGACTGTTTTATGGATTTCAGGAGCTTTATGGATTCTCCTCATGCTCCAGTAAGAGCATTCGTTGATGGCAAATATATATTAGTGGCAGCTGATGGATCAGGAGATGTCCTTTTACATTTCAAGCAGGAATCACTGCGAGACACCGTTATTGAAGCCCTTCACTTCATCGGCGTTAAAGATTATGCCGATTTTGATCTTAAGAAAGAGTTCTTCAATAATCCTGAGCGCGGTATTCATGATTCTCGCCATCTTTACCGTGTGATGATAGCTACAGCCCTGATTGCCCAGAAACTCAATGAGCCCCGTCGTGGACTCCTTGCATTCTGTGGAGCATTCATTCACGACCAGGCCAGAAACAATAATGGAGGTGATCCTGAACATGGTCTTAGAGCGGCAAAGACGAAGTGGAATATTCATAGTGCCATTTGGAAGAAATACGAACTGACGCCAGACGAACAAGATTATGTCCGTTCTGCTGTGTCGCTTCATAACTCTCGCCACGACAGCGGTTTCAAAGTTGACAATCTGGTCAAACAAATCTTGCACGATGCCGATTCTTTCGACAGATGCCGATTCCATCGTACAGAGGCAAGATTAAATTGGGATTTACTTTCTTTGCCACAATTGAAGGACAAGAACGGACGTAAATTACTCAATCTCCTGATAGGTGAGACCGAAGCCGTATGGTGCTTCACCAAGGATATCGCCTCCTTTATCCCCTTCAAGGATTTCCTTGAGAATATAAGATGAATATCGTTAATGCTATAATAATCGTCCACAAGACTTCTTTTGGAGGTCTAATGTGGGCGATTAATGTGTTTTTTACCTTTTTGTTTTGTTGTTTTCCTTTTTTTTCTTATTTTTGCAATCACGATCTCAAAAGCTTATAAAAATGATAATAAAAATACTAAGCAACCCAAATTTTGGACAAACTTCAGAAAGTGTTGCTGCTCAGAAATTGAGTTACATGTTGTCATCATCCATCCAAGATGATAAAAATCGAATTTTGACAAAGATATAGATTGTTATGTTCTATCTTAAGAAGTGAAGTTTTAAGATATTCAGACACTTACTCATTTGTTTATTGTGAACTGAAAATATTGAGATGCCAGAAAGTATAGATAATAGATCATTGAAATTGAAGCCCTTTGTAAAATGGGCTGGAGGAAAAGGACGGTTGTTGTCACAATTAGATGCCAATCTTCCTCAATTCCTATATACATCAAATGAAGTATGCTATATTGAGCCTTTTGTTGGTGGTGGAGCAATGCTCTTTCATATTATGCAAGAATTTACGAATATAACCAAAATCGTAATTAACGACATTAATGAAGAACTAATTGCTTGCTATCGAATAATCAAGGATAACCCTGAAAACCTTGTTTCGAAGTTAAAACGGATTGAAGATAGATTCCTTTCAGAAAATCAAGAAATAAGGCAAGAACTGTACTATGCCTATCGCGATGAATATAATAATAAAACAAGACTTACAAATGTAGATAAATGCGCGTTTTTTATATTCCTTAATAGGACTTGTTTCAATGGTCTACATCGCGTAAATCTCAAAGGTGATTTTAATGTCCCTTATGGAAGATATGCAAATCCTACAATATGTGACAAAGATACAATTTTGGCTATTTCAAAAGCTTTGAACAGAATAGATATTACCATTAAATCCGGTAATTATAGAAACGTCCTTGAGGATATTACCAACCCGGCCAACACATTTGTCTATTTAGATCCTCCGTATCGTCCTCTTTTGGGAGAAAATAATTTCAGAGCTTATTCCAAAGGCCCTTTCTCCGATCAGCAGCAAGAAGAGTTAAAAGCGTTTTGCGATGAATTGACAGGCTTAGGAGCAAGATGGATGCAAAGCAATTCGGATAGTAAAAACGAAGATGGGTCTTCTTATTTTGAAGATCTATACGAAAATTATATCTTCCAAACAATTTATGCTCCACGTGCAATCAATGCTTTTGGCGAAGGACGTGGGAAAATAACTGAATCCCTTATCAAAAACTATTAATAGTGCTGCTATGAAGAAATTATTAATCCAAGCAAACAATCTTCAAACGGTTATTGATGTATTTAAATTCATATATCAAACACCAGGGTGCAGTATGTCGCAAGTAGCTCAGCATATCGGCTTTACATTGCGTCAAGCAAATTATTATACAAATGCCTGTTTATATTTAGGCTTGATAGATGAAAGTATGAAGCCAACACCATTGGCTCATGATATTTTTGAAAATAGTTCTTCCTGTATTAAGGAGCGTATATATGAATGTATCATATCAGATGAACTGATAGGTAAAATTTATGCCCGAATGAAATTACAACCACAATGTGATATTTATAAATATGCAGAAGCTGTTGTCAAAGATAATTACCCTGGATATAGTGAAACCGTTTATAAGCGTCGCATCAATAATATTATAACTTGGTGCGATATAATAATAAAAAATCAAATAATTATTAACTCAATAAAGAATAAAGTTATGAGATTATCACAGACAAATTCGTTAAACAGACATTCATTGATTGAATATGATGCTGACAAGAAAAACGAGCCTAATAGACATATCGAGTATGAGGAGAGAAGAGTACCTGCAAGGCAATACAATCCCCAGATAGAAAGTCAGAACGGCTGGAGAGAGTTTAAAATTCTAAGAACTCAAATAGTTTTAAGAAGGTATGATTCGGAACTCATGGCTTACGAAAAACAAATCTGGCAACTTTTCTTCAAAATGGGCTTTATTTACCTTAACAAGAGTGGGTATAATAGATTCCACTATGGTCCAAATGAAGAAAATGAATTGCCTTTCTCAGTTTATGGGCAAGACAAAGATGAGTATTCTTTCATTTTCTTAGATTGTTTTACTTCGGAAAACCGTGAGCAATTAGATACTAAACTCCAAACTATGAGAATAGAATTTGGCAATATTGTAAATTATTTGGAGAGAATTCTTAATGATAATGAACTTGTTTTCAAGTATATTATTGCGATAAAAGGTTTTGAACTATCTCAGGAACAGGAACAATTCGTTAAGGATAACAATTTTACACTTCTCACAGAGGTGGACGTTGACTATTTTAATGAGTTATATTCAAATCTACAAGATGCTGCTTATTACCAGTTCTGTGGTAAGTTATTTGAGGGTATGCCTATCCCGAAGATTAAAACGAAGATTCCCGCAATTCGGGGGCGAATGGCAGGAAATAGATATTATGCATTTTCAATCGACCCTCAGGTTCTTCTCCGTCTCAGTTTTGTATTACATAAAACTAAAGCTCATGAAGAAGCAATGCCGACTTATCAAAGATTAGTAAAGAAGTCAAGACTAAAAAGTATAACTGATTTCCTAAATCATAATGGTTATTTCCCTAATTCCATAGTTATAAATTTAGATGAAGAATGTATTTTTGAACCTGTTGATGTTGAGCACGATAACTATGATACAGAAATTGGTTATCTTATAATTCCTCAGAAATATAGGGTTGCATATATTATAGATGGTCAACACAGACTTATGGGATATGCAGGTTGCAATAGGGGAAATCAACAAATACCTGTTGTCGCATTTGAAATGCTGAATAAAACTACTCAGGTAAAATTATTCATGGATATGAATGAAAACCAGAAAGCTGTCCCAAAAGAGTTACGACTTACTCTATACAAGGACCTGCTACCAACTGATCCTCGTCTTTCTCAGCGTATGTATGGCCTCAGACTTCAGGTTGCATTCTCATTTGCTGATAATAGAGAATCACCATTGAAAGGCTATGTGGGTGATGGCGTTGATAGAAAGGAATTTACACTTGAGTATTTACAGCAAGCATTAAAGTATTCTTCGATATATTTTGGCGATATTAGAAATGAAGTACGGAATACACCAGGACTTTTTTTCAGGGGAAATCCTGATGACCTTGATAGTTTTGAGCAAACGAGAATCGCTATAAGAGATTTCTTGTTCATGTGTGTTCGGGCGTTAATTAAAGGCTTGGATGGTGTTGAGAGTTTGGATGATAATGATAGAACAAACGTCTTTATTAGGAATATTGGAATGAATGGATATTTGAGATTTGTTGCAGACGTAGTTAAATATAGAGAGTCTGAAATAGAGCAGATTATTCAAGATGATACGCTACCTGCAGATCCCGAAACAGTATTTGGAATAATAAAACCGTATTTGGATATTATTTTTGAATTTACAAGAAATTGTACACCTGATGAGGGTCAAAGATTAAAGTCGTTTACTGGTGGTAAGGCTCCAATCCAATATCAAAGAACTTTCCAACGGGAATTGCATATGGTATATGAAACTTTCAGACCTACAGGGTTGGAGGAGTGGATTGCTAGCAACTCAGATGCTGTAGTTGATGAGGCATTAGATATTATAGAAAAACTAAAACAACTAATAAAGAAAGAATTCACCAACCGATTTAGTGACAAAATGGATGTTGTTGACTGGGTGACTGACAGTTTGCCAGACGACATAAGTGATGCTTGTTTTGGTCGCCAGCGAATTTTTAACCAGAATGCGACACCTGAGCAAATCCATGAAAAGACCTTATGGGATTTTGTTCAAGATGAGGATTTCTTTGCTATTGCCTGTCATCCAAGTAACGATTCCTTAATTAAAGATGATTTCACATACCCGGGAATGAGAAGAGCGGCTAGAAGAGATAGACGGTATGACTGGATCAGAAGTATTTTGACAATAGAAAGAGGATGCAGAGCGAATCATAATTGTGAAACTGATAATATCGAAAAACTCCGCACACTCTATCAGCATTTTTTAGATAGAGGTCTAATCCAAGAAACAGATCAAGATTCTGAAGTTGAAATTAATTAGATGTTTGAAGTATGGCAATTAAGGTAAGAATTATCGACAATGGCGTCAAGACCAGTGAGTCTGATGCCGCTGTCAAGTTAAAGCAAAATATAGAAAGTGGCATCCCCCAAGATGCTGATGGAGATATTTTGATCTTTTCAAATCTGACATTGCATGGCCAATCCACAAGGGATGTCGACCTATTAGTGGCTGGTGCTTTGAATAATTGTAAATTCCCCATCAATAACAATCCAGATCATAAGTTCTTTTATGTAAATGATTTCTGCATCGTTATTGAATTAAAGGAGCATGAAGCCAGATATATTCATCCCAAAGGAACCGATCTTTATGTGACTTATAAAGAAGGTCGTGACAAGAATGCAACTAGACAAAATGAGGAACAAAAATATAGTTTTATTAAATATTTTGAAAGACGTTTTGCTTACAAACCGCGTACCTCAAATTTTGTTTGGTTGAAGTCAATTAACCGGAACCAGCTTGCTTCTATAAAAAACGGACAAAATGATGTTGGAGCATTGCCTAATGACTTTACCTTTAATGAGATGATGTCTTTATTCGTATCTCAGCAAGATACTACGACGCATCACTATTCTCCTGAGAATAAACGTTTTCTAGTTGAAATTAATCAGTTGCTTGCAGAGGCTCGTCCAGTACCGAAGGGATTAACAGCGCGAACCTTTAATAAGTTAATAGAGAAGAAAGTACAGAAGTCTCTTGAAAACCTTAAAATAGGTAATGATATGACAGTGTTTTCCGGCAAGGCTGGAACGGGTAAGACTTTCTATTTATTACAAACAGCCTTGAGGTTATCTACAGGGAATGAACCGCATAATTGTTTATTCCTTTCATATAACCATGCACTTGTTTCGGACATTCGCCGACTCATGAGTTTTGTCGTTGATCATGAGAATTATGATCCTGAGACTATTGGTATAAGTACTATGTATCGATATTTCAATAGCCTTATACGTACTATAGATCCTGATAATATTCTTACTTATGATGATACAGAAGAGACTGTTGAGACGAAACTCAAAGGACTTCTGGATTTGATTAAATCATGTGGAGATGACGATTTAGCATGCCTGAGACAAGAGTGGGAATATATTCTCATTGACGAAGCTCAAGATTGGACTGATACAGAATTAAACATTTTAATCAATCTCTATGGAAAAGAACATGTCATTGCAGCAGATGGTATTAACCAACTTATCAAATGTGGGCAGAAACAACATTTCGGCAGTAAAAAGGATAGAATTAAATTGGGAACCAGCCTCAGACAGGAAACAAATCTCGTTAAATTTGTGAATGCATATGTAAGCACCGCCAAAATACCTGATTCAGAATTAAAAGATAATAATTTAGTTGGTGGAGAGGTAATTATCACAGGTGAATACACCGATACGATGCATGCGAAATTATTAAATGAATGTATAAATGAGCTGGATGGTTGTCCTTACGACATACTGTTCTTAGTTCCGTCATCTTTGGTTGATAAAGAAAAGCGTGCTTTCAAATATAAGGAGTCCTTCGAAAGAGCAAATATTCATATTTTTGATGGTACTAATCCTAAATTGAGAGAACAGTATACAATAGATATGAATGAATGCCGACTTTATCATTACGAGTCATGTCGAGGATTAGAGAGTTTGATTACAGTCTGTCTCAATTTTGATGAACTCATTCAAGATAAAAAGACTCATTATGAAGATCATCCAGACCCTAATGTGTTAAATACACTTGAGGAACGGATGCATAATTATGTATATACTTGGTCTCTCATGCCGCTGACACGCCCTGTTGCTAAGCTGGTACTTGTACTGAAAGACCCCAATAGTGAAGTAGGTAGAATGTTGTACGATATCCATACACGATATCGTGATATTGTTAAATGGCAATTCTGATGGAATACAACGATATGTATAACGACTATTTTCTCTGGAATGATGCTCTATGGGAGTATTATTTCGGAGGTAATAATCGTTCAGAACAGGTGCTCCTATACGTTAGTGATGACATCATCAGAAATATAGGATGCTCTAATGATGCTATTAGAGATCGACTTGAGAATGAACTGGAATTAGATGATTATTTAGAATTCTTTAATGATAGCATATTGTTAAGAAGCTCAGATGACGTTAGAAATTTCTTTTATTGCGGGCTGACCAGGAATGGAGACCCTAGGAGAACCATAAGTGAAGAATTTCTTGGTCAGGCTAGAATTGATTATGCACTGAGTGCCTATAGAAGACAAGAAACGCAAACGACTGCAATCTTTGAATTTGCTAGAGCTTTGGCATCTATTCAGAATCAACGCTTTCCTCATAAATGCCCATGCCTAAGCTATGTTGTATTTCTTATCTTAGCGTATAGTGAAAACAGAACATATGATGGATTAATATCTGTGCTAAGAGAAAAAAGTGGTTTGCAAAATGCAAACATTCTTCCTGGACAATTTATGGAGTTGTTTAGGTCTGTAGAAGAATGGTCAAAAGACAACTATGGGATTCCCAGATTTTATGCTGATAGAATTAGGGGAAGCCAAGAATTTGCCGGTGTGCTTAGGTATCATCTTGTCCTAAATAGAGCAGAAATGGCTGAGATTCAAGATGCACTTTACAAATATAATGTTGAATGGGATGAATCGGAAACAACCTACAAAGATCTTGTATACAATCGCATCTTGCCTATTATCACACATGACGAAATAAAGAATGCACTTCGAAGGACAGAGAATTATTCATTCTTTTATAATCTTTTCCACTCGTTTAGTCCGGAAAACTATACGCCCTCAACAGAAATTCCAAAGAAGCAACGTGGCCATTTCTTTCTGTTATATGATCGTGAAAACAAGATTTTTTTATTAAAAACTGATGTACGAGCATACGATAATGACTCGTCAAAGGATTTAGTAGTTGGCAATGATATTGTCAAAATCTCTTGTGATGGAGAAAGAGAATGTGGGCTATATAGAGCTATTTATGAAAATGGAGATATTGGAATAGATAACTATTTGAATATATCTTATTCTGATGATAATTTGAATGTTATCTCTATTAGGCGTGACTGGCTTTTCTTTATCATGTCAGGTAAGTATTTCCAACAAGTACTTACTCCTGTAGAGAATGAAGGCTGTTTAATCATAACAAGGAAGGATTTGGAGAATGTTCGTCAAGGACTACATCAAGATGAATTGAGAGATTACACCCAAAATCTAAATACGATATTTGGAGAGCGTTATAATGTATTTTATACTGAAAAGTGGAAAACCGATGTCGTGCTAACTGATAATCTGGAAGATGATGAAAGAGATGAAGAAGAACAATCTGTTGGTCCCAAACTTATTAATGGCATCTTAAATCCAGCTTTTAAGCGCTGCTATCTGCCCGAAGGATTGCCAATCATTCAATGTGAGGATGGAATAACGGTTGATGACGTCGCAATATATGAAGATAAGGAACTTAGACGTTGTGCAGAATGCATAGATAAATCATCAATCAATGATTACAACATAAGGCTGACTCTGAATAAAGCCACAAATCAATACAAAGAGTTCTATGTTGTAGTGTCTGGTGAGCTATTAGGTGTTATCAGAATAAAGGGTAGCAATAGAATCAATAGAAGTAACTCTATATGGTACGATTCATGGGGATGTGCTTCTGCTAGCAAGGACGAAGACTCTGTCCTATGCGACAATAGCATAGTTGTTGAAGAGAATATTATTCCTAAAGTAGATAATGAAAAATCTTTCTCTAAGGGAAGCAAAAGGTGTCTCGTTCCCTTACTAAAATCCTATGCGTATGCTCGTAAGGAATTTGGTAGATCATATCTTCTTGATCGTGACATCAGCAAAATCATCAATTATGTGAGTTTTGTAGAACAATGGGATATAGACAAAGATGAACTGGGGTACGTCAAGTATAATCTCATTAATATGGGCGTCTTGTCTATGGCTACAAACGAGAATGGAGAAAGACGATTCGAGGTTAACAATCCTAGGTTTGTTCCCATTGGTGACGATAAGTACCTTCTTTATGGAGCGTACACCTTTTTGCAAGTTGAAGAAATACGAAACTCGCCAGAGATCAGCACTCTTGACACGATAGATGTACCGGATGTATTTTCAGACCTCTATGTCGTAGAGTTTAAAGATTCTGTGCCTCAAACTGTTCTAGGCATCCCTGTTGCTAGCAGACCCATGGAAGATGTCCTTTTGGAGACAACTCAGAAAATGGATCTTGATGCATTTAGAGAGAAATTCTTTAATGCTCCAGTTAATGCACAGCCCGCAATAAATGGCTGTAAGTTTGGAACACCTTCAAAAGATCATTTCTTTAATTACATTCAAGAAGGAGATAAAGAGTATTCCCAGTATTTGCGAAAAGATTTCACATATCAACAAATACCAACTCCACTTTTGAAACTCTATAACTGCAGGGTTAACAAAAAGCCTTTAATGATGTGGGATGAAGAATCGTCAACTCTTTCTTTTGATTGGAACATGGGCATTCCATATTATGTTGAAAGAGCTCTATGCCTATTGAGCAGGAATGTTGGAGTCCGAGTGAAGGTTTTTGGAATGGACAGATGTATGGATAATAAACTATTTAGTACTCTTACGTCATTCCATCTATCTAATCCTGATTATAAAGATAAGATACTGAGCATTCTTTCTGATGGACAGACGGATCCAAACGAGAGCGTTTTCGCATATCAAGAATATAAAGGTGACATCTCCTTATATTATAAGCTGAAGGAGGAAGAGAGCAAATCAGGTATTTACCACGAATTCGTTCTTCTAAGAGGTGATAAGGTTAATCTAGTTGTACAAAAAAGATATACTGGCATCTCAGCCTTTGAATACAAAGAGGGTGAGATGAAAAGCGTTAACACCAAGAATCATGATGTTAATGCAATTATTTCTAATTATATGAGTGGTAAACCACTTGAGTGGGGAGCTGCTTTAACAAACGAAAGAGTTTTGTCTACAGAAGAAATCAAAGATAACTATCAACAATTACGAATCATAAAAAAGAAATAATTATGAATGATTACGAACAACTAATTCCTATTGACCCGATTGGGGCACTGGACAAAATCAAAGAAAACTATCGTCGTTATTTTGACACGATGTATAAGTTTCGTGAGAGAACAGACCAAGACGTTGACGGTGATTTGTATGAAAACCTGAATCAGCGCAAGGAAGAACTGTGGGATCCTCAAAATGGAACACCACGAGATCTCTACAACGACCCATATGTGGAATTGTTACCTGAGTATGAAACATCAGGTGAAACATTAGCAGAGTTGTTAGACAGAGAGCCCTATAGAACCGAATTGGCCCATATTAGTCCTAACTTCGTTGAATTCATAACAGCGGGATTAATGTCATATAAGCCTTATAAGCACCAAATTGAAATGTTGAGGAAGGCTTTTGGACATAATCAAGCAAGCAACAACGTTGTTATCACGTCTGGTACAGGCTCGGGTAAAACCGAATCTTTCCTGTTGCCTCTTTTTGCTTCTTTATTAAACGAAGCGCAGAGTTGGGGGAGACCTAATTACAATCTTCAATGGTACTCTCCGCAAGGTGATGAATATAATGACGCATACCAAAGACAAGGCGAATCACCCAATCGAACGGCTGCAATAAGGGCGATGGTTATGTATCCAATGAATGCGTTGGTTGAAGATCAGGTTGCGCGTTTGAGGGAAGCCTTGGATTCTGATGCTGCTCGTGAAGTCCTGGAGCGTTGCTATAATGGAAACAGAATTTTCTTCGGCCGTTATACCGGTGCAACGATGGGCTCTAAAAACCTTGTTTATGCCTCAGATTCCAAAAAGGAGGATGTAAAAGAGCAACTTTCAAAACTTGCTGATAAAGCATTGCAACTTCAAAACTATATAGCAAATCCAAATAACGATAAAAAAGCAGAGTTTATTTCTCCAAGATTGGGCGTTGGAGCAAATGGTGGCTATTCTTCAGAAATGATTACCAGATGGGATATGCAAGAATGTCCCCCAGATATCTTGATTACCAATGTTGCCATGCTAAATATTATGTTGATGCGTGAAGCTGAGAAAGGCATGTTGCAAAAAACAAGAGATTGGTTTACTGCTGCAGATAAGGCTACAGATGCAGAGAAACAACAGGCTAAGAGTGAACGCATCTTCCATTTGATAGTAGATGAATTACACCTTTATCGCGGGACAGCAGGTACAGAAGTTAGTTATTTGTTGAGGATGTTTCTTGATAGGATTGGCGTGCCTCCAACCATAACAGATCCTGAAACGGGCAGACAAATTCCAAATCCTCAGTTGAGAATTTTGGCCTCCAGTGCATCATTAGGTGACACAGATGATGAAACGATAGATTATCTGGAACAGTTCTTTGGCGTTTATTATGAAGATAGAAACGCCGGGAGATCTTTCCAGGTTCAAAATGGTGACCCATTTGGAGTGAACGATTGCAACCTTACAGTTCCCTATAGTGCATTTGAAGTATTTGCGCAAAAGCTAACAGATGCTACTGGCAAGGAAAAGGTTAGGTATATATGTGAAGAACAAAGCAAAGACGCCATTAAGGCTGAATTCATAAATCGCGTCAACGAGCCTGATGTCGCATCAATATCTGATTTTGTTAGAAAGTACGCAGGGCAAATCTATTATGATTTGCAATTGTTAACCACAAAAACAGAGGATGGGAAATCTCGCTTTGTACCGATATCTGTAAACTCTATGCTCCCGAAATTTAAGAATAATATGGATGCGCTTAGAGGATTCTTCATATTCAGAGGCGATCAAGAAGTTTGTGACCTATCGGAGCAATATAAGTTGCCCAGAATGCGATTCCATCAATTCTTTAAATATGTGGAAGGTATTTGGGGCGAACTCCTGCCTAGAGAGAATGGCGAACAAAAAGCAGTTGGCAAGTTGATGCTACAATCAGAAGAGTATGACCCTGCAACTTCTCATAAAGTTTTGGAATTGCTCCGTTGTGAAAGTTGCGGTGAATTGTATATCGGTGGAAACCGTAGTTTCAATGGAACAAACAGGGACACTTTTGTTCTGTCATTGAATAGTGCAGAACTTACAAGTATTCCTAACAGAAATCCGACACCTATGGTGCAGGAGAAGTTGTATAAAGATTATGGGGTATTTTGGCCAACTCTTGAAACTTCCCAACTTCCTAATGGCTATTTCTCAGATAAATTCAACACTTCGAACAAAAGCCGTAAAACAGCATTTACAGAAACTCAGAGTGAGGGACGTTGGGTTGAAGGTTATTTGAATCCCTATGATGGAACAGTATTACTTAATTCTGCTGTACAAAACACGCAAGCTGTTGCCAATTGGATACATGGTTATGTATATATGATTTATCGTAATGATACCGTTAATGGCACGATATCTCCTAAGGAAAATATGCAAATGGCATTGCCATGTCTTTGCCCTCATTGTAATGCAGATTATCATCTTAGAAAATATGTAAAATCTCCTCTACGTAGTTTCCGATCCGGTTTCAAACGTAGCAATCAGATACTGAGTAAGGAACTGATGTATCAGCTGCCAACTGACAATCGGAAACTTATCGGATTCTCTGATAGTCGTCAAGATGCAGCAGAACAATCCTATGGCATTGCTCAGGAACACTATCGTGACATGGTTCGTTTGGCTTTTCTTCAAAGTTTGGATGAGAGAGGGGCTGATGAGGAAAGGGCATTGAGAAGGCTTAAGAGAGATCTTTGTGGAGATTTTGAAGACAATGAGCCCATAAACGAGATGGTAGACAGAGTTCATAATGTAACTAATGTTCAACAAGAGATTAAAGATAGATTAATAGGCGTTATTAATAGTAGCACGCTAAGTGTTGACCAAAAGTTGGCTGAGATAAATAATATATCCATCGACACAAGCTGTATTCCTCTAGATAGATTTGTTGGAAACTTGGATGGATATGTTGTAAAAAGATTGTTGTCGGTCAAAACGAATCCTGCAGGCATAGACTTGTGTGTGCTAAACTATTATGACGACACGAACCATCTATCTCACTATTGGACAGACTTATATGATTTTAATAGATTAAGAGTAATACAGGCTGCTGATGTTAATTACTCAAACAGGGCTGCCAATACAGCCATAAAGGAACTAACAAAAGTGCTATTCCAGATATGTGTTGGCAAATACATGGGAATAACTACAGAAGATGCCGGAATTGGATATCTGACAGTTCCAAATAATTATGTAATTAATGATCAGACATTTCTAGATTATGCAAGAAGTTGTGGATGTGCTCCCATAGAGTTACTAAATGCCTACATCCGAATTTTAGGAGATAATTACCGGTATGATAGTGATGATGTTGATTATAATCCCGATAATCATAATCATCCCTGGGATAATTATGCCAATTTTAGTAATCGTGTTAAACATCCCCTTGAAGTCATATCTAATAGACAAGGGATAGATTCTGGTGATTTTGGTAGGAGATTATTTGTCATACTTGCCAATATTTTACAAACTCATCAAGATTTGAAATTGAACTGGCCGACTCTCTCTTTCAAGAAAGCTGATTTGGGCTCCCATTATTACAAATGCCCCAAATGCGGGAGAATACATTTGCACAAAGGGCTTGGCATCTGTACAAACACTGCATGTTGTACAGAGCTTGTCCTCGAACAGAATTCCACAGTTAAGGACATTTATAATAGGCACTATATCGCATATGATACTAGGGTGGAGCCAAGAGAGGCATGTAGGATTCACACCGAAGAACTGACTGGTCAGACTGATGATCAGCCGACTCGCTTGCTGGAGTTTAAGGGGATAATTCTTGATAATATGCCAGATAACGCAAAAGAAGCGAAAGTGATTGATATGGTGAATGTTACCACAACAATGGAGGTCGGTGTCGATATTGGCAGTCTTTTAGCTGTTTATCAAGGGAATATGCCTCCAACACGATACAATTATCAACAGCGTGTCGGACGTGGTGGCCGTCGTGGGCAGGCATTCTCTATGGCTATGACTTTCTGTCGAGGAAAAAGTCACGACACCTATTATTATGATAAAGGTGCAGACGAGATGACAGGAGGACTGCCAGCGTTACCTAAGCTGTCAATAAAGCCACAGAATGGTATATTTAATGATGCTATTGTGCGACGCGTTATATTGAAACATGTTCTACGCCAAGCATATTTGGATTGTAACTTGTGTACCCAGCCTGAGGACAATTCTGATAATGATAGTACGAATCTTGAACTCGGATTGTGGGTGAATTGGCAAAATACGATTCGCCCTGTTCTTGTGAATTGGATTAATCATAATGAAGACATAATAAGAGAGATCGTTGCTCTCTACCTGAAACAATATGCTGGTCTTTACAATGCCGATCCAACCGATAGTATTGTCACATGGATAACGGCTCCTCAGAATGGTATGCTGAACCAGATCGATTCTGCTTTTATTCACAAGCAAAGTGATAGTATTGCGCAAGATCTAGTAGAGTCTGGTATACTTCCGATATATGGACTACCGTCATCTCAACGTAATTTCTATCATGGATTTGAGGATAGATTTGGAGAAAATAATTATAAAGTAATTTCACGTTCGTTAGAAGAATCTATATCCGAATTTGCCCCAGGAGCGATTAAAATAAAGGATCATGGTTATTATAAATCCGCAGGATTGACTGTACCTCTTGAGTCCAGAAAATTCCAAGATAGAAATGACTTTGATCAAGATCCTAGCCGATGGGATGCTTTGGCAAATAGCTATTCAATTCAGTACAATGGGAATGAAGTCATTTCTGTAAATCAAGGTTATACAGCAGGTCAGAACAATGCTAGCCGTCTTGTTATCCCTAGAGCTTATAGAACATATAGGTTGAATGGAAATGTTGGAAAGCTAGATGAGAATGAAGACCGCAGTCATTATTCATCAACCAAAATATGGGTGGATGATACACGGTCAAATTCACAGCAACAAAGAACATTTAGGAATTTGGACATTACTTATTGGAATAGTGCTGCTAACGACAACCCTGTCATATGGTTTATTAATGATAATAATGGTGATAAATTCAATGGTTCTTCTCAATTTGCTCTTGATAATGGTATATCTACGAATCCCAAGTTCTTCAACGGGAACGTGAATAGATATGATCAAAATGACCTACTTGATCATGCTCCCAATTTTATGAATGGAGGTGCACTAAGAGGTGTTTTGCCTACCACTCAAAAGCCCGCAGAGGATATCGTTCTTGGTGCTAAGAAGGTTACAGAACTATTAAAATTACAGGTAAGAAACATTCCTGTCACTATTGAACTTAGGCTTAAAGATGCTCAAGGCAATGATGCCGTTGAACCTATTATAGGTGCAGCTATCAAGGCTGCCTATTATTCCGCAGCAACATTAATCCAACGTGTCTTTGCTGACGAACAGGATATTCAACCCGAGGAAGTTCAGTTAAGTGAAGTTCAGGTTGACAGTGATGGCTACCCATACATTTACCTGAGTGATGCTCTGGCCAATGGTTCTGGCTATATGAAACTATTGCAAGACATAGATCCTAACGGCCACCCCCATATTCTTAACATTATGGAAAAAATCGTCAATGGGGAAGGGGCTTATATGCAAAGCATTATGTCGGATGAGCATAAACAAGACTGCAAGTCTTCATGTGCTAAGTGTCTCAGAACTTACCAGAATCAAGGATATCATCATGTGCTCGACTGGCGTTTAGGAATGGATTTGATCAAACTTATGTTGGATCCAAATTACGACATGGGCCAAAGTATTCCTACACCATACGGAGACTTGAATGAAATCATTGATGAGGTGGGCATCAAAGTTCAAAATGCAAATACTGCTTTGGGAATTGAATATGATAGGGTTAATAAGTGTTTGAAGACACCTGCTGACTGGAATGACCCACTTCAGAGAAATCCAACTGATAAGTTTGAGATGATTGTACATCCTTTATGGAAGCATGATGGTGACGTTGATCAAAATATATTCCAATTGTTACGTGGCATTTATTCTTCTAAAAGAGGTCGTCAACAAGTATATGCATATATGAGGGCAAATGTTGTGAATCAGCAGACAACGACTACAACTGGCCGGAATTTACTTGGTGATTAATGGGTAATCCAAAAGATGGGTAGACCTTTTGTGAAATAGCAAATGAGTCTACCTATCTTAATTTCTCATTTGCAAATAGATGAAAGATATGATAGTAGAACCATTCTTCGAATCCGCAGGTAAAAACTTCACCCTTGTAGAAAGTGAATGCGTTTCTGCGCTTGCTACTTTTGATTTAAAATTTGATATGATATTTGCTGATCCGCCATATTTTTTAAGTAATGGCGGAATAAGCCTCAAAAACGGCAAAGTGGTGAGCGTTGATAAGGGGGAATGGGACAAGATTTCCTCATCAGAGTCTATTGACGAATTTAACCACAAATGGCTATCAGCTTGTAAAGACAGGTTGAAGGATAATGGCACCATATGGATTAGTGGTACGCATCACAATATTTTCTCTGTTGCTGATCAACTGTCAGATCTTGGTTTTAAGATTCTAAATGTAATAACGTGGAATAAGACTGATCCCCCCGATAACATATCTCACCGGGTGTTCAAACATTCCGCAGAGTATATCATATGGGCCAAAAAATCGAAAGGTGCCTATCATCGCTATAATTATGAATTGATGCGTCAGTTAAATGATGGAAAACAGATGACTGATGTATGGCGTATGCCTGCTGTTGCTAAATGGGAAAAATCGTGTGGAAAACATCCTACACAGAAGCCTCTTAGCCTCTTAGCCCGAATCATAATGGCATCTACAAAAGAAGGAGATTGGGTACTGGATCCATTTTGCGGAAGTGGAACTACTGGTATTGCAGCATCTTTGCTTGGCAGGAATTTTCTGGGTATCGATATGGAAGTACAATATCTTGAGCTTTCAAAGAAACGATTTGAGGAACTGAAAAATGACGCTGTAAGACAGGCTTATAAGGAGATGGTTCTTGTGGATTTTAATGGCGCTATAATATCAGAGCAACCTCATCATGTTCTTGTTGGTAGAATAGGTTCTGATGCGCAATGGGAATGGTTTGAGAAGGCGCATACTTATATACTTCCCATCAGCAAGATCCTTTCAATGCCTAAATTGCTTGGAACAGAGTATGTGTTGGCCTTCCTTGGAAAGGATTCAAAAAAGGCAATGATGTGTCGTATCTCTAGCTTGAAACCGCAGGTTAAGACGAAAGAACAAGTTGCAGAAATGGCATCTCATACATCACAATACAAACCTTCACGTGATAATACCTATTGGCTTATTCATTTGGAAAAGCCTTTGGACGAAACGAAAGGCAAAACCTTTGTCAAATCACTTCTGTTGAATGAACAAGAAGAACGTGGAGCATACTGGATTAAAGATTATAAAGAGGCTGTTAATGCATTTGTAGAGATTGATTAGAAAGATCTCTTTGGAGATTACGCAGCTTGGGGTAGGGGAAGACCGGCCTCCTCGCGAAGGATGTCGAGGAGGCGGGTCATGTGGCTTTCGGTAAAGCGGTGCTTGCGTGCAAAGTCTTTGGTGGAGTAGCCATCGAGCAGCATCTGATGGAGCTCTTCAGTGAGGCGTCCTAGTCCGAACTGACGCTCTTCTGCTCTGCGCTTCAAGTCCTCGAGCGCATCGCGATAGCGAAGATTCCAATCTGTGGATTGACAAGGGCGAGCAGTCAAGCGGTCAAGGTATGTATCGCCATCTGGCTTTTCTGCGTCAATAGGCTCGTCGAGCGAGTCGACATCGTGGCGTATGTAGTCGTAGGCAGCCTTGCGTACCTCATTTTCTACGTACCATGTGGCGTAGGAGATGAAGTGACAGCCAAGCGAGGCATCGTACTTATGGGCAGCCATAACCAGTCCCTCACATCCCGCTTGGAAGAGGTCTTCGAGGCGTGCCTTTGAAGGCATGTACTTCTTGGCGATGCTCATGGCGTAAGGCATGTTGCTTCTGACGAGGCTGTCGAAGGCCTTCTTGCTGCCTTGCTTCATGTCGAGCCATAACTCATGCTCCTCTTCTGGAGTGAGAGGCTTGCACTTGCGCAAGTCCTTCAATATGCGCTTTACGCTGTTTACACTGTGGTCGATGATGGTGATGTTCTTACCGTTCTGATACATATACCTCATTTTTAATTTATATCTTCGGACTGCCCTCAGATTTCTGGTGCAAAGGTAAGTAAAAAAAAGCCGCTTTCAAACGAAAACGGCTAACTGTAGAGGTATAAAAAACTTGGAACTATTCTGTTCGGATGTTGCTAATCAATTGATTATCAGCTTGTTTTAAGACATCAATGGCATCAGGCTTTAAGACATCAATGGCATCAGGCATCATTCTGGCCAAACCCATCAACTCTTCTGGTAATTCAATACAATCAGTGTTGAGTATGGTTCGACGAAGGTTTTGTCTGCCTGCTGTTGGAGTATTGTCGAAGAGGAAAATAAAGGCTTCGTCGCTGTTGCCCACAGCAGCCTTGACAGTCTGCTTGGCAATGTTAGAATACTGCTTGTAATAATCCTCATTCTTCTTCATCTCCTTGTCATGCTCATAGTACATGAAGCTATCGATATAATCATCGAGATTAACACCTGGCTTGTCGAGTACCATCTGTGCAAGTTGCTTGAGTATTGGCCGACAGGCAGGATCTTTTGCCATTTTGGTTGTGTATCCGCTCTTATATGAGCAGATAATGGTCAGAAGATAGAGAACCAGAGCATTGACGTTGAATTTTCGAATAACAACTTCCTCTCCATTGGCCAATATCAGCACAATTTCATAGGATAGTTTTCCCTTTTGGGCTTTTCTCACGACTATTCGCCGCCGCGATTCGTCATAGAAATCGTCATCGTCATCACCATCTTTTGGCTTGTGGATATTCAGCTGTTTGCAGATCTCTGCCACATAACTCTCTCGCCATCGCTCTCTATAGGCATCAACAAGATGAATGAACCTTTCTTGTTTTTGATGTCTCATCAGCATGACTTTGTTTATAAATTCATCATACCAAGATGTGTCTTCCCACTCATCTTTGTATTCTTTATAGAGTTCAGGCTTTATGTCCTTGATCAGATTTATACATGACCTGTCTCCAAGACTAGCTCCTTCGGTAAGCCATTCTATAGCTTCTGTAACATCATCGTCTGTTTTGGTAAACCCTTTTAATGCCATCTTTGCCATCATGAAATAGGCAAGTGGAACTTTGTCGTTTACGCCGTCAATAAATAATGCTAAGGCTTCGTCTAATGATTCGTCATCACCTTGATTGAACAGATGGACTCCATAAAGGACACAGACCTTGGTGTAACCAAGAAGACGGGCTCTTTCAAACCATTCCTTCGCTTTTTCCGGATTTTGCTCAGTTCCATGACCATAGAGATATCCGTCAATGACATACCATATACCTTCTTCGACGTCTTGGTCGGCGGCAATCTTATAAAGCTCGAACGCCTTCTTAAGATCTACTTTCACTCCGTTTGTACCTCTTTCATAACATTGGGCTGCATAAGTAGCTGCTTCTGCATGACCTTGATTAGCGGCTTGTTCAAAATAGCTGAGTGATTTCTTCATGTTCTTTCGAACGCCATATCCAAACATATAGCAGATACCAAGTTGGAAAATAGCATCAATATGGCCTTTTTCGGCTGCAGAATTAAAAAATTCAACGGCCTTCTTGTAGTCTTGAGAAACTACGTCTCCAGTACCATAATAGCACCCCGTATAGTAAAGTCCATCGACATTGCCTTCGTCTGCGAGTTTTTTATAATAGGCAAAGTCGTTAGTCATGTCGGTTTTGGGAAGATTAAACTCAACACCTATATTTTTCAGGTACTCAACGGCATCTGGAAGTTGGTCGATGATGGGTTGGAATTCAGGTGGATATATAATGTTTACCTGCGGCATATGCATCCGATAGAGTATCTTTTTCTTTTGTTTAATAGCATAAGGCGTATACCAATACAGGTCATCTAAATGTTTGTTTTTGTACACACAATCCAATATAGGACTCTTCATGTTCTGCAAACTATCCGTGAAGGAAGAGTCTGGAGACAGATCCTTGGCCATCAGGAGTGCAGCCTTATCACTTGTGTGGGGATATATCAACTTGATCAAGTTTACTGTAGCTTTCAGGATAGGAGAGGCCATCTCGTCTTTCTCCAAGAAAAAATCGGCCAGAAGCCCCTTCTTCTGCGAAAAAAGTAGCATAAGGATATATAGCAATTGGCTTTGTTTCCTCTTGAATTTAGGGTGCAGCGTAGTCCCATTATCCAATACAAACGCCACCTGATAACATCCTTCAGCATCGGCTTTTGAAGGTTGCTTACTCTTCTTGCTGATGATGATGGATCGTGGTGAGAGTGCATTATCAATCTCAAGATATCTCTCGTAGTTCTGCAATCCGTCTTCAAGAGCATTTATGACATCGTTGCCATAGTCTCCATTTATTAAATATTCGAAAAGCAGCTCGCAGATTTCCGCATAGTTTTCCGGGTCGTCAAGCATTCTAAAGTGCATTGCACCAAGTTTGTCCCTGATTTCTTTTTCTGTCATTGCTATTATTCGTTTTAGGATAATATGATTGCAAAGATAGGGGATATTTCTGAAATAGCCAAATTATTCAGCTAGAATCTGCCAAAATGCACTGTAGCACTGTAGCGAATGCACCACTGGTCGTTTTTACACTTTTCAAATGAATTGGCCAAATTTTAGCACCAGATTCTTTTATTTATAGATATAAAACAATCACATTAATAATCATAAATACATATCTTTACGACATAAAAGAATAAATAACCATCCTATTTAGGCAAGATAATACAACTGAGTGATCTGTACTTCTATAACTCAATAAAAAATGGAAATAACAAAAGAACTATTGAAACAGAAATTTGAGGAGTATAACAAACTTTACTTCAACAACGAGCTGCCGATGTGCAGGTTTACCTATACCTACATGCGCGATGTGTTTGGCAGATACATGACCGACAACACTCCAAAGGGCAAGAAGATGGGACATATCTGGATATCAAAAAGTATCGACTTGGATGAGGAGATGCTCAGAGAACTGTTGGTCCACGAGATGATCCACCATTACGTCCGTACTATTGATGGAGTGTTCTTCGACGGATTCTTCTGTCATGGAAGGCATTTCGTCCGTCAGGTCAAACGTATCAAGAAGCAATACGGTTTGGACATATGCATCTGCTCTCCCCATTGGCATTATCGCAATGAGAAGCCCCATACCAGTCGCTCAACCGAATTCATCGGATTCTTAAGAAACCGCCTCCATTTGTTTTAAAACAACCAAACAAACACACATATCCCAACCTGGGTTCCCTGTTCCTTGATCCGTGGGAGTATATTGTAGCAGTGAAAAACGGCAAATATGGGATTCTCTCAGGCAGTCATGCCGAAGTCGTAGTACCCTTTGAATACGACGACATAGTCCATGTCAACATGAAAGGATACGTGTGCCGCAAAGGCAGTCAGGAGAGGATAGTATGCCCCAATGGTTATGGGAACGACGGCCCTAACTCCTGTCTGGAAATCCCGGAAATGTTCTTGCCATAATCAATTTTCCCCTCAGATCCTTGGCGGTTTGAGGGGAAATGTTTATCTTTGCAGCACAAAAGTATTTTTGCTAATAAGAACAATAACTAATCAACGTCACCAATTCCCCATTTAATAGATGAGTTACACCTATAAATACCCACGCCCGGCAGTGACAGCCGACATGATTGTTCTGACAGATGAGCCGGAGCCCAAAATATTGCTGATTCAGCGAGGTGGCGAACCCTTCAAAGGGTGCTGGGCTTTTCCTGGTGGTTTTATGGACATAGACGAGACCACAGAAGAATGTGCCAGACGCGAACTCAAAGAAGAGACAGGACTTGAGGTAGGGGAGGTTAAACAAGTTGGAGCCTATTCGACAGTCGACCGTGATCCACGTGGTCGTACCATTACTGTGGCTTACGTTACTCACGTACCTCAGACACTTCCAGTTGCTGGCCTCGACGATGCTGCCCAAGCCAAATGGTGGCCCGTCAATGTTCTCCCTCCACTGGCATTCGATCACGCCCAGATACTGCGCGATGCGTTCCTTGATCGCTAGAATTCTGGTGTCAGCGACTTCAGCTTTGATTACCTTATCTGGGATCCCTTATGATTGATAGCGTTCGTGATATTCATCCAATAACTGTCTAGCCTCAATGAAGTTGTGGTTCTTAATGCATTGGTGAATGCGATTGTGCAACTCTGCTTTTTCCTGATCGGATTCTTCTTTCGCCTTGTTTTGTCTTTCAAGGGCTGCAATCATTCGTTCAGGGAATATACGATCGAGTTCTTCAGAAAACAAAGTCCTCTGATGATCAGTCAGGTTGGGATAAGTATCGTCAAACCAACTGATGGCATCCAAATCCCTAATCTCACCGATGTTCATCAAGTATTCATCAGTAATGATTTCATCAACATACTTTTTGGCAATCTGCTGAGGTGTAAGTTCTAATCTTTTATCCATAGGTGTCAATATGATAGTTTCTGATTGCAAATATACGGATTATTTCTGAAAGTAGCAAATTAATCAGCCCAAAATCTGGACTGGATTAGCCTTTGAGAGCATCTAGCATGGACTTGATCAACTGTGGGGTGTTGTAGTTGCGATCTAATCCGAAGATGATGGCATAGGAGAAATTGACCGCCAGGCACTCCTCTGGAGAATTAACGTAGTCGGTGTTTCCGCCCATTTTATCCCAGAAGTCGGATGCTTCGCTGATGTCGAAGAATCCACTGAAGTCGTCGAGCGGTATCAGGACTTCCGCTATATGATTGAAGAAACTCGCTTCTTCGCCATCCTCATCACAGGCTTCATCCCATGACATGCGGTAGAAGGGAACTAGTGCACATTTGCGCTTCTTGCCATCGATGTCGAACTCGGCATAGCTGTCGATGTGGTCAACGTCGGGGTTGGCCATGATGCGATATCCGATACCTTCGGGGAACTCGATGTCGTGATCCATCACCGTGAAGCCTATCAGGGCATACATCTTCTTACGGAACTCTGGCGAGTGGCGGGTGATGCAGTGGAACAGCTCGTGGGCGATGAGGATGTCTAACCCCCTCGAAGGCTTATCCAGCAAATAACTCTTCAAGAATATTTGGTTTTGTGTGGTGTAGCCCGTGGCACCGCCCTCGTCCATCATGTCGGTCTTGACGAAGATAATCTCCTCGGGCAGGGGAAGCTGGCATCCTCTTTCGTCGATCATGTGCTTGATTCTTGCGACGGAGTCTTCGAGGATCCTTATGTTGCGAGGGGTAAAGTCCTGCACCTGTGATTGCGCATAGGCTATCAATTCGTCGAGCGTGGCGTTTTCTTTCCTGGCGCGCCAGTCGATGTCCATCTGTTGCAACCGGTTGTAATACTGGGTGTTTCCTTGTATCAGTTCTTGCGCCTCAGCTTTCGAGGCAAAGCGAATGTTGATTTTGTTCATATGTTTATTATAATCTTATCGTCATAATTGTTATATCTCCGTGGCGGTTTGTTCCAGAATGTCGATGATCTGGAGTGGGGAAGTGATGCAGGGATGATCGGGGTCGGCGAGCATCTGGTCGCGCTCTTCATCTTTGGCGCCCCAGAGACAATGGTAGGCCTTGATACCGGCATTCGACGCAGCCTGGGCATCGCAGATCTCATTGCCGAAGGCGATGGCGTCGTCAGCAGGGATATTGAGCTGCTTGAGGGCATGCTGGAAGAGAACGGGATTACCTCCGAACTTCCACACCTGACGACCAGTAGCGTCCTTTCCACCGATGCGGTTGACCTTCATCTTGGGAAAGATGGCCTTTAAGTTGAAGTCCTTGACAGCCCGGTTCAGTATATCATGTCCTCTGCTCGTGACGATGGCAGCCTGGATCTTGTGTTCCTCCAGATATTTCCACACTTCGGGCCAACCTTCATAGGGAGGACAGTCTGCGATATGGGCGAGCATCTCCTTGCGGGCCTGATGCCATTCAGGGCTGTATCGTTTGTATTGTCTCACGTTTGCGGAATACTGCGGCATGATGCTCGTGTCGAGCAGTGTGCCGTCGAAATCAATAAGTACTGTTTTGTAATGTTTCATTAGATTATTTTTTAGTTTAGATTGCAAATATACGAATTATTTCTGAGAAAAACAAATTATCAGCCGGAATCTGCCTAAGTGCACTGTAGCACTGTAGCACTGTAGCGAATGCACTACTGGCCGTTTTTACACTTTTCAATAGTTTTTTTAAACTCAAAAATACACTTTTCAATGATTTTTTATGCTGCAAAATTACACTTTTCAAATGAATTGGCCAAATTTTAGCACCAGATTCTTTTATTTATATATATAAAAACAATCACATTAATAATCATAAATACATATCTTTACGACATAAAGAATAAATAACCATCCTATTTAGGCAAGATAATACAACTGAGTGATCTGTACTTCTATAACTCAATAAAAAATGGAAATAACAAAAGAACTATTCAAAGGGCAAGAAGATGGGACATATCTGCCTAAGTGCACAATTGGGCATTCCTATATGACCTCGAACGGAAATGACTATAAGAATTACCATAGAAAATCCCCGCTCGGTGAGCGAGGATTTTCTTTGAGTCTTCGGGGGCTAATACCCCATGCAACTGGTTGCACCGAGTGCGGTTAGGATGGCAGACGCTACTGATGCGATGATCTGCACAACCCATTTCAAGGTTTCTTTCTTTGTCATACGCTTTAAAGATTTTAATGGTTAAAGTTACAGATTGTTTCTCGATTAAGGCGCAGCCCTCGGGTCTGGCGCCAAAGTACAGTCGCCTGCGACTTTACTTTGGGGCCTGACCCCAGAGTGCACTCCCCGATTAAGGCTCGTTAGTCGGACCGTCGCCATCGTCGTTGGTAGGACCATCGCCAGAGTCGTTGCCGCCCTGAGTGCTGCCGCCCTGGGTGTTACCACCTGTTGAGGTACCCTCTCCCTCGGGATCCTCTACCGTACCTGCATCTGCCGATGTCACACGCTTCACGATGTCGCCGTTGCGGTCGTAGCAGGTGATCTGGATGGCGGTGTCGGCCAGCTCGTCCTTCAGATCCTGCGTCGGCGTGAAGATGATGCGGCGGCTCGAGATGAGGCCAGCCTTCACGTCCTCCACCTTCTCGACTGACTTGGCGCGCAGACCGAAGCGCATCGTGCCCAGTCCGGGCAGCGCCACGCTGTGGCCTTCGGTTGCCCACGCCTTGATGACCTCACCGGCTGCATCCCAGCAGGCCTTCATCACACCCTGACTCACGCCCGAGCGGAGAGCTGCCTCGCGGATCACCTTTGCCTGACTCAGCGCGATGTAGAGCTCGGGACTCATCACGTAGCGGTAAACACCTGCGTCTTCTTTGTTAAACTTTACCAGTCTTTCAACTGCCTTTACTTTTAATGCCATAATTCAATTCTAATTTTAATGGTTAATAAATTGTTTGTTAATTATTTTTACTTGTCGCCGATGGGACTCTGTTTTGCGATTTTACTAGGAAACACTTGCCTGCGCGCTAGGAAATTTTTGTTGCCCAGTTAGGCCGCAAATTTCGTCTTTTTTCATTGACAATGCAAAGGTACGAATAATTCATTAATCCTGCAAGTAAATCTCCAAAAAAGACACGCTAAAAAGCACGCACATTGAAAGCGTCTTTATATGACCGCTACAGTGCTACAGTGCTACAGTTCATTTTTATGCTATTCAAATTATCGAAATTTATCCTATCTATATATTTATATATATATATAAATATATAGATAGATTGATTTTTCTGATTTTGGGGTGGCTGTAATTTCAACTGTAGCACTGTAGCGCTGTAGCGGTGTAGCGAAAATGTCGTTTCCTGATGGCCATTTGCTAAATTATATTAAAGCCAAAAAATAGTTGATGATTCATACCTATTACTACAGGAAATTTTGTATTTTTGCACCCCTTTTGGATAATCAATAATAAAGAAAGGTAGGATTTAGTGGAAAATAAGTTAGACGAATTTAAATTCGTTGCAGACTTGGCTCGCAACGAAGGTGTATTGCAGGCGAAATATGATTCCTTAAAAGATGATTATATTCGCCTGAAGGAAGAGAATGACCAGCTGAGGAAAGATAGTGAGCGTCTGAGGGAAGAGAACAGGCGGCTGAAGGCTCATCATGAAGAGAATTGGAACCAACCCAAAGTGGTGGTCAATCAGATCATTTTATTGTCGTGGCCCAAGACCTGTAGCTATGTGAACGGGCTTGGTAACGAAGGCAGGCAAGCCGTGTGCCATATGTTGCACCATACTGTCCCCGACGACACGCCCATAAGCGTGATTCAGCAGATTGATGAGATCACAAGCCTTGACGGCAATCAGACTGCCAGGCTTGCCGATGCGATGGAGGGGCTGGCTAAGAAACCGACGACCCAAAACAACTTTGGCAATATCGGCAACTATAATGGGCATGTGGATGAGCAAATGAATAGCTTCCCCATGCCACAGATTAACACTGATGATATCAAAGGACTGGAAGATGAAAAATGACGACAAGGACATCAGGCGGCAGCCCATTCAGCAGCTGGCCATGATATGGAACTATAATGCCCATGTGGAGCATCAACACAACTACTACGGAGGTAAACCGGAAAGGGCGAGGGAGGTCTTCGTGCCTGTTGATCTGCAATTCTTCGACCCGGTGCTGTTCGGTACTGAGGAGGGGCAGAAGGGGCTGAGGGCTTTGGTCAAGGAGGCCGCCGGGCTGATCGACGTGAATTCAGGCAGCAGCTGGTTCGGACTCTATGCGGCCTACCGCTATTATAAAAAGCAGCTGGGCACGAAACGTGAATACGTGAAGTTCTTTACGGACATCGAGGCTCTGACACCGGGATTGCTGAAGCATATCGACACCAGTCAGCGAGGCGACAAACGCTATCACAACTATACGCAGACGCTGAGTCTGGAAGCCACTTCGTGGTATATGGATGACGGCTGCTTGCCGCCACTGAACGAATTGTCGACGTTCAGGAACAGTTTTACGGGGACGAACGAGCAGTTCAAGAACGTCATGTTGACGATCAAAGAGATTCACCGGAAGTTCCTGAGGCTGGATGCGGAACTTAAAAATGTAAGCGAGTAGAGCAGTTCTACTCGCTTTTTTGATGCCGTTTCATAGAGTGGTTAGAGTGAAACGGCCAGTTTCTTAGAGTGGCATAGAGTGGGGCATTCTAAGATGATTTTTCCCTTTTTTTGCATGAATGATTGTTGTAATTTTGCAGTGTCGAAAGACAAAAACATTATTCATTAAATCATCAAAATGTATATGAAACAGACTAAGAAAAATCATTTCAGAATTGCAGTCAAGAAGTGCTGCGCTTCGTGTGCCCGCAAGGATCTGACCAGAGCCGTATCGGCCAGGTGGTGCGAGAAACATGAGAAGAAGGTCATGGCCTGCGACTATTGTAACCGATGGCGGATGAGTCGACAACTGAGAATGGCGGGATTCGCCCGAGGCAAAGTCAAACGGATAGAGTATCTGAGGTATCTCATGGCCGAGCGTGAAATGGAAAGTGTGGCCGAACAGAACGGACTGACTATCGAGGCGAAGAGCATCGAGCAGATCAGAGTGGAATTTGAAAAGGAGTATGGCTCTATTTATATTAACATCTAAATTATTTAACAAAATGAAAGCAATGATTTTGAGAGTTGTGAAGTGCGGAGAAGTGATCTCCGTGAAGAGTGAGAAATCCGAAAACGGGATTCTGAACAAACGCCAGCTGGTTCTTCAGGAGTTGGGTGGCAAGTATGAACCGACCTTCGTGGTGACTGTTCTGGGCAATCTGGCGACGCTGGAGTTTCATGAGGGTGACGTGGTGATCGCGACGCTGCGCATCCAGAGCCGTGAGTTTAACGGGCAGATGTATATGGATATCGTAGCGACGGAAGTGATTAAAAAGTAAAAAAGTAAAAAGGTAAAAAAGTAAAAAGGTAAAAAAGTAAAAAGGTAAAAAAGTAAAAAAGTGTTTAATCTGAGTTGAAAGAACGAGCGGAGAAGTATCGATGAAATGAGCTCAACTACCTTCGCTTTTCCAAGGCTCGCAATTTCAACAAATTATGGAGAAAAATACAAACAAAGAGTTTAAGACAACGACGCTGAGCGCCCTGGTGGCCGTCAGCAAGAGTAAGGCGGGTATGGATTATGTTCAGGTGATCCCTGACAATCCACGTGTAGGGCTGGTAGAGCCGTTTAGCGGCTGGGGTAAAGGGCAGCTGTTGAACAATGGCTCATTCGACTTTATCCGTAAGAAGCGGGTGAGGGGCAAGCCCGAGCTGCAAGCCGGATATGTGAGTCTGTCGTTTTGCGCTGACGGATTCGACCGTGTGTCGTTCACGGTGCCGTCGGCGTTGCGCGCCAAACTGCCCACAATCCTGAGGAAGGACAGCCTGAAGGTCATTAATTATCTGATTAAGAAAGGGTACAGCCGATGAGCGTATTTGAGGTTTACATGAAGGATGGGGTGAAGCATATGCGCCCCATCGCTTCGAGAGAGGATTATCTGAAGCTGCGCGACAGTAAGGAGCAGAAAGCCACACTGAAGGCGGTACGCGAGGGTGAACATCAGAAAAAGTGCCTTCTGGTGCAGATGAACTACTCGTGTCTGCCCCATGAGGACGGGACATTGAAGGGCTCGAAGACGGCCTCTATGTCGGTGGGGATGGATATCGATTTTGTGGCTCCCAGCGATCTGTCGGACGAGGCAAAGAAGGTCTGGTTGCAGGAAAAGATGGCTGGTGTGCCTGAACTCGTACTGTCGAAGAAAGACGAACTGGGGCTGCACATGCTTGAGCGGTCGGCCACGAAGGGTTATCATCTGGTATTCCGTCGCAAGCCAGAGCTATCTCAAGAGGAAAATCTTCGTTGGGCCAGTGATTTGCTTGGTGTGAAATTTGATGACAAGGCCAAGGATATTACGAGGGTGTTCTTTACGACATCTGCCGATGAGAACGACCTGCTGTTTCTGGATGATGAGTTGTTTAACCCCCTCCCAGCCTCTAACCCCCTTCCGGCCTCTAACCCCCTCCCAGCCTCCCCGAGGGGAGGGGATGAGCCCACCGTTGCCCCTGATGCGCGCTATAATGGAGTGTTGTTTACGGACATTATTGCGAAGTACTGGGAGTTGTATAATGGTGGGAAGATTCCCGTGGAGGGTGACCGTAATGCACTGACATTCGAATTGGCCGTAACCCTACGCTCGATTTGTGGCTACTCCATGGAGAAACTGATGCAGGTGATTCCGAATTACTGGAACAAGGACAGCGACACGGCAGAACAACGCAGGGCCAACGAAACCGAGTGGCGGCAGACCTTAGAGAACGCGCTCAAGGAGCCTCGTAAGGGTATGCCCTACCGCCTGAGACGTCTGCTCGAGGCACTGAAGTCGTCGACGGTCATCAAGGCTTGTGGCGGTACGCTGACTACGCCGCCACCAATGCCTAAGAAGTTGCCGCCACTGATCAAGTTGCTGACGAAGAACGTCCCCTGGCTCTTCAAGCCTGCCGTAGCCAGTGCTGTGTTCCCTGCGCTAGGTGCCCATCTGCACGGCGTGAAGTTCCGCTATTGGGACAATGTGGAGCACGAGGCCACTTTCATGAACATCCTCATCGGTCGCCAGGCGATCGGTAAGGGTACGATTAAGAAGCCTATCGAGTATATCATGGAGGACATCAGTCTGCGCGACATCCCCAATCGTAATCGTGAGGCTGAGTGGAAACAGAAGAATCCCAGCGCCAAGCAGAAGAAAGACCCCAGACCAACGGATATCTGCATTCAGATGCTGATCGACAACCTGACCGATGCCGTGTTTAATCAGCGTATCGTGGATGCTCATAACAATGGAGAGCGATTTATCTTTACAATCGTTGACGAGATCGAGGCTCTGAAGAAAGTGACGTCGAAGGGAACGGCTGACGAGGTGGGTCTGCTGATTCGTAAGGCTTTTGATAACAGTCTCGCTGGTCAGGAGCGTGTCGGTGCCGATTCGGTTTCGGGTATCGCACCCTTAAGGTGGAACTTCAATGCCTCAACGACGCCTCCCAATGCCCGCCGCTTCTTTTACAAGATGGTGAACGATGGAACCGTCAGCCGACTGGATATCTCGACCATTATCCGAAACAATGATGACGATGACGATACTGCCCCTATCCAGGGCATCTACGACCACCAGTTCGCTCAGGAACTGAAACCTTATATTGAGCGTCTGGATGCGGCCAACGGCTTGATAGAGTGCCCTCAGGCAAAGAAGCTGGCTCTCGACATCAAACGTGAGAACAGCGATATTGCAAAGCTCTATGAAAGTGAAGCCTACCGTGTCTTTTCCTATCGTGCCAACGTGATTGCCTGGCTGAAGGGAATGGTGCTCTATGTAGCTCATGGCCACAAATGGAGCAAGGAGATCGCTGATTTCGTAAGGTGGACACAGCAGTATAATCTCTGGTGCAAGATGCTCTATTTCGGTCGGCAGTTGGAAAAGGAACTTCGCGAGGAGATGGAAATCCAGCGACAGTCGGGGCCTCAGAACCTTCTGAACCTGCTGCCTGACGAGTTCACGAAAGACCAGTATCGCCTGATGCGACAGCAGCATGGTCTGCATGGTGATGGTGACTCTACGATACGTACATGGATGACCCGCGGATACATTGCCCATGATGATGTGACTGGGGGGTATTGTAAAACTGAAGAATATATGAAGAAATATGGAGATCGATTATAGTTTACGGTTTATAGTTTACAGTTTACAGTTTATAGTTTAAGGATTAAAGATTATGAAAGAAGTAAGTATGAATAAGCAAATGAAGCTCTCACCTCACTTTACGCTCGGGGAGCTGACAAAGACGAAGCATGTGACGGCGGATGGGAATATCCCTTCGCGCGTCGTGATTGAGAATCTGATCCGCGTTTGCGGGTGGTTGGAGGAGCTGAGGGCGAGGTTTAATAGGTTGTATTCGAGGAGTGTGGAGTGTGGAGGGAGGAGTGAGGAGCCGATTGTTATTAATTCTGGGTATAGGTCGCCGGAGGTGAATAGGTTGGCTGGTGGGGCTGCTAATTCCAATCATCTGACAGGCTGTGCGGTGGATATCCGCTGTGCGGGTAAGGAGCAGATGATCCGCTATGCAGCTATCTTGCTGGACATCGCGGATGGTACGGGGAAGGATTATGACGAGCTGTTGCTGGAGCAGCGGGGCAGCGTCTGCTGGCTGCACTTCGCGGTGAGGCCGAAGGATAACCGCCACAAGATCAGTTTCCTGAAAGCCTAGAACTTAACTCTGGGGTCAGGCCCCAAAACTTAGTTTCGGGGCCTGACCCTAAAGTTACCAAATAATCCCAAATCCCCAATTATATAGGGAACTATATATAATAAGGTGTAAATGTTAACGTAGTGTTAAAGTCTTAATAACGTTTGGTTTTTTCAAATCAAATTATTACCTTACTTTCGAACTTAAGTTTAAGAGCTCTTTACTTGCTGAAACACCCACAGAAACCAGAACGGCTTGTTTCTCAGGCTTAACGGCCTATTTGATAGTCAGTACCCAGACTGATTACAGACCTCCTTATGTTCCTCTTTATATCTATGTGATTCTATTTGTTGTAAAAAAATATTTTTGATATGAATAATAATGTTACTTTTATAAATCGTAGTATTCTTAGTGTTAAACTTCTTTTAAAGGAAATCGCCAAGTTTCCGCTCCTCACCGCTGAAGATGAGTACCGCCTTTGGCAGCGCATGCAGGAAGACTGTCATGCCGCTCGCGAGAGGCTCATCAACTGCAACATGCGCTTCGTGCTGTCAGAAGCTAGGAAGTATCTTTGGAGTGGAGTCGCTTTCGAAGACCTCGTCATATGCGGCGCCATAGGTCTCACTCGAGCAGCCGACCGTTTTGAAGCCACACGCGGTTACCGCTTCATCACCTATGCAGTCTGGTGGATAGAGGATGAAATGAAGAAGGCCATCACCGAACAATGGTCTCATCATAACACGAAGTCACTCGATGCGCCAATCAATCCATACGATAGCACCGAAGAGAGAACCTATTTCGACATCATCGAGAACGGCAATGAGAATGCCCCCGACTGGGCTATGACGTATCTCTCAGAGATGGAGGCTGTCAAAGAGAAAGTGCGCAAACGCCACTTCGATGAAGCCGCCTCGATTCTCGAGGATGCTATAGTGATGAAGGAGAAGGGATATGGCCTTTTCGATGTAGCTCGCAAACATAGGGTTAGCGAAGAGAAGGTACGTCAACTTCTTTACATGATAAAGAGGGAATTGAAGGATGACTTCAAATCCTCCTCTTATCATATCGCCGCATAAACTATTTCCTCCTCAATTTTTGCATAATTCCACGTTCATTGGTTTCTGTTACAGGATTGTCAGCTTGCTAATTTCTTCCTCAAGTCTCTGATTCTTGCCTCAAAACCTTTACAATGGACAGAAGCTGGCAGTCTCAAGTAATAATAATCATAGTGGTGCATGAACTCAATGCAAATATATGATTTTTCAAATTCTGCCAACACATATTCATACATATAAATAATCACATTAATAATCATAAATACATAGATGGAGTCAGTCGCTCAACCAAATTCATCGGATTCTTAAGAAACCGTCTCCATTTGTTTTAGACCTCCATGGCGGTTCGTTCCAGAATGTCGATGATCTGGAGTGGGGATGCTATGCTGCCTGAGTGAGGTAGGCAGCGTAGAGGTGGAGGTCGTTGACCTTCTTGCGAAGCGACTTCAGGCGACTCTTTACCAATCGGGTGGGGAGGCGGTATTCCTCGGCCAGTTTCTCCACCAATTCCTTGGGCTTAAGACCAGAGGCTTTCATCTGGGCATAGTCCATGAGGAAGCTTACTTCCGAGGTGCAGAGGTGCTGCGAGAGGAAATGGTGCAAGTCCTCGCACTCTTCATCGTAGAGCAGCTCGGTCTGCGAGGTGGTGGGCTCGGCATGAAGTCTGTTCTGTGGTGCGAGATAATCGTCATCGTCTCCATCGGCATAGGGAGAGTCGAAGACCTCGAACGACTCATAGTGGAACTTGACGTCCTTGAGTCGGTTGCTGGGGATATGCACCGTATGATAGTATCTATTGACAGTGTCAAACATGCTCTGCCTAATGTTGCGTACTGCATAGGAGATGAAGTGAGTTCCGTAGGTAGGGTCGAAGCGATTGGCAGATTCTATCAAAGCCTCATTGCCAGCAGAGATGAGCTCGTCGTGCGGGACGTTATAGGTGCTGAACTCGTCAGCACACCAAAAGACGAAGCGTAGATTGTCTTCTACAAGTTTGTTGCGGGTCTGGATGTCGTGACAGGTGTTGGTAATACTGATACAGTTAGTCATTAATTAAAACAATTTAAAGGATTAATAAAGTTAAGAATGGGCATGTTTTTCATAACCCCTCCATATATATGTTCCAAAAAGGTCAGTTTTTAGACTTATTTTGTAAAGTAATCGGAAATGTACGAAATTATTTAAGGTTATTTAACAATTATGCCGTTTTGGCATAACTGTTTTCTGCTGCAACGCGGTCGCAAGTTTGTACCTCGGCATTTCTTGTCGGTGCGGCTCTTCAAGTTAGTGCGGTATTGTTCGTACCATGCATTAAGGCGGGGCACATCCTATTTATCAGCATGGTTAATATATTCCTTTAACATGTCCATCATACTCATGCCGTTCTTGCTCAGCCACTTCATTATCTCTCTTTCAGAGACAGTTAAATGGTCCTTGTCGCGTGTACCCACGGTTATCTCAATTTCACTAAGCGTGCCGTCGTAAAAGGTTGGGGGCAATTCCATTCCAAAATCATCGTGCATCATGCTAACAAGCGTCATCGGGTGTCCGTAGGCCTTGTAAAGTCGGCACAAGTAGCTGTAGGTCTCAACTACTTTCTGCATTGTCTGCTTCATTAGGTCCCAGCAATACAAATCATCCAGTATGGCAAACGTCACTTCATGGGTCTTGCCCAGTCTAAGCGTCAATGCATGGTTCCAAAGCAGTGCATCGCCAAAGCAGGTGTTGCAGCAATCAAATAGTTCTCTGGCATCAATCACTTTCTTTTTCATCCACTTAGGCAGGTAGGGCATTATACTCTGCTGCGTCGTCATGTAGTTCGGGCGCTGGGCCAGCACAGCTTTACGTCGCTTCCATTCGTAAAATGCCTTGCGTTCTTCATCGTTAAGCAAAAACTCCAGTTCTTCAAATGATTTCAATGTCATAGTTTCGTATTTTAGGATTTTCGTCTACTAATATAGGGGTTACGATCTGAAGTTGATCGCATTTTTATATGTATAAGTGATCACTAGTGTCCACTAAAAAATAGCGGAGATGTTTGTAAATTACTTAAATATAGAGTTTTAGAGCAGAAAATTGACGGTGACGATTTGAATTGACTACTTTTGCAATCCAAAAGCAAATCAGTCATTCGATGAACACCGGAA
>ODAI014135384.1_pt1 | contig 45229 bp, 39 predicted proteins | sample 1539321 | NCBI WGS metagenome assembly ODAI01 (sample SAMN02144231, study PRJEB22623) | gut metagenome | biome: sheep rumen | host: Ovis aries | place: New Zealand
CCCGTCTGGCGCGGACGCCTCAGCTGCCATGTGCGCTTCCTCCATGTCGGACAAGCCGGACTCAAGCGCAGGAGCTGGCTCGACGACCCGCAAACGGCACCACGAATTGAATGCTTTAAGCAGTCCATAGCCAATTTTATCATAAGCCTTCATCACAAGCCCATTAAAAATACGATGTATCGTTGCGATTCGAATCTTATCTATAGCCAAACAGCAGACAAACACGGCTATTATTTTCAAAACGACGTGCATATAAAGCTTAGAATATCCTGCATTAAAATAGTCAATATTTGGCCAAACATACTCCCAAATAACAGGGCGCATGATTTCGTTATCATGAATAATATAAACTGCCACAACAGAAGTAGCCATCCAGTTTATAAAACTACTCTTGAAATGAAGATTTTTGAAGAATAAAAAAACAGATACTGCTAAAATTACAGCTGGTATTGTGTATGGCTTATGGAAGTATCTCGCCTTATCAATATAAAGATTATTATGCGTTACAACTGAAGCATAATCAAAAAGTGCACATGAAGCCAGTATAAAAATCGATGCAAAGACAGCAACAAGTAGATTCCATCCGTTAGCATAAGGCTTATACGTATGGCCATGTAGCTTGATAAACGCACCAATCATATACATGATAGCAAAGTAATCAACATTACTGTAATCCCAACCGCCGAACTTAACCCAGCCAACTCTGTACATGAAAATTGTGAAAGTCGGGATTACGCTCCAGAGAATCATCAATCCAATGATAATCTTTAAAAACCTATTTCGACTCAAGGAAAGCAAATATTCGTTAATAAATGGCGTCACTGCAAACAGCAACAAATAGTAGACAATAAACCAGTTACCCCAAATAATTGGGAATAAGCTCTGGATAGTGAGCGCCCGCCCCAATTTAATCCAGTCGAACGTCAAAGCGAGGACAAGCGCCAAGAGAATATAAAACGTCATCTCCACTGCCAACGGCACGGCTCGCCTATAATATTCCACGATATTAGGTGCTTTTTTCTGGACAGTGAAGTAGCCAGAAATCAGAATGAACACTGAACAGGCTATGCTCCCGAACAGAGCTAAACACTGAAGAGAGTATTCCTTGAAGCAGATGCTCTCCCAGGTAAATGCTGGATAGCCACCCCAGCGGTAGTAGTGATGGGCAATGATGAGAAAAATGCAGACAAGGCGCAGCAGCTCTATGCCGCTGTCGCGGACTTTTTTCTGTGGGGTAGTTGCCGACATGGCGTTCCCGGCGCGGCTCAAGGACAAGTCCAAAGCTCTGGCGCCGCCTCCGTGTTCTTGCTGTGCTATCTTGGATGCAGACAAGGCGCCCCTCCCCCACAGGGCAGACGCGCCTTCCGCACTCTTGGAAATAACAGACGCTACCGCCAGCCTCTGGGCGGAGCAAAGGACTTGTTCACGGTGCTGATCAAGGCATCATAGCGCTTCTTGGCATTCGCCGGGTAGCTCACGTCCACGGCGTAAAGCGTCTCCTTCCCGCAGAACACCTTGATCCAGGCGATCTTCCCTTCACGGATGCCGGAGAGGACGAACCAGCCCTCGCCAGCCTTGGCGGCCTTGTAGGTCACCTTGGAAAAGGTCTGGGCCTGCGTCTTCAGGACATCGCTGAGACGCTCGTCCAACGCGCCAGGCGAGTTGCTGCCCCAGGCCCGGAGTTCCAGCCCCCGGCCGTCGGTCACGGTGATGCCGTCGCCGTTGTCGGCCTCGCGGACGGAATAGTGCCCAGCCGGCCAGGACAGAGAGAAGCCGTAGCGCTGGTTGGCATAGCTGGCATTGCCTGCCGCTGGGGCAAGCTTCGGCGACAGGACGAGAAGCAGAAGCGCGATCGAGCAGACCGCAACTGATCGCATGCATGAAATCGGCATAAGACACGCCTCCATGGCGCCAAGCGCCCAACAGGCAAGGCGGGACGGGAAATCCTATCCCGCCTGCAAGTTCACTTTACTTAACGCTGGTCGACCTTTACTTTGGAGTCAAACCCCTGCAGATCTGCATCCGAAACGCTATTTTTGGCAATAATCAGATGCGTCAGAGCAGGAAGCTTCTTCAAGGCATTCATATTGATACCTTCAGTCTTGCGAAGATCTATTGTTTCAAGAGCCTTGCAATTAGCGACGGCATCAAAATTCGTAATTTTTGTCTTAGTGACAGTCAGATTCTTCAGATTGGAAAGCTTGCTGAGAAAGCCAAGATCTATGGGCGAGCCCGACTTGACATTGACTTCATCGATGGTCAGCGTCTCAAGATTCGTCAAGCCAGCAAGCGCCGCCTCGCCAGACATATCGTCGAGATTCCACAGCTTGAGATTCTTCAGCGTCTTGACAGATGCAAGGCTCGCAAGATTCTGCGGAACTCTCATCTTCCAGATCTGGAAATGTTCCACGCCACTTTGGGCGAGAGGACTATAATCCTTGACCTGCTCAGCAAACACATCGAATCTTTTCAAGTTCTTCAAGCCGGCAGTCCAGGAAATGTCGTTCAGTGCCGTCAGACCGCCATTTAATTCCCTCACCTGCGTCAACTTGCCGAGCGTGCTGTAGTCGCTGTCCTTAGTGGCGTAGTACGTCAGCTTCGCCAGCGACGGGCAGGCGGCAAGCGGGCTGAAATCCTTGACGTGGGCGCCATACAGGTTGAGGTCCGCCAGCTTGGCGAGATGAGCCAGCGGCGCGAGATCGCCGACGGCGCAGTAGGACAGGTTGAGACGGGTAAGGTTGGGGAAGGCCTGGACGAGAGGCGACAGGTCGGCGGGAGCCGCGCCGGAAATCGTGGCGTCCTTCAGATTGGGCAGAGAGGGCAGGCCTTCAATGGAAACGAGCTTCTTCTCATGGGGAGCGCCGAAGCTGTAGCCCGTGACCGAGACGCGGCGCAGATGCGTCATGCCGGACATCCACTTGAGGTCAGGCCCCATCGACTTGCCCTGAACGTTAATCGTTTCCAGCTTCGTCATGCCGGCCAGAGGCGAGAAATCGGCAACGTTCTCAAGATTCAGGTCGAGCTTCAGCACGTTGACGAGCTTGGCCAGCGGCGCAATGTCCGTAGCGCTTTTGTCTGCGATTTTCAGAGTCTTAATGCCCGTCAATCCCGCCAAGGGAGACAGGTCGGCAACGCCGACGTCAAGGCCGAGCGCCTCAAGCTTCTTAAGTCCGGCCAGCGGAGCAAGGCTCGTCAGCTCCTTGCTGCCCGTGACACTGAGCGCATGCATGTCGGGGTAGGCCTGGCAGAGCCTGGCCAAATCCTCGTCCTTCACTTTCGACAGCGCAAAGCCGAGCTCGGCAGGACTTTTGACCTTGCCCATATCGGTCTTAATCTGATTGAGGACGTTGTCGTCCACGCCCTCGGCTATGACAAAATTGCTTCCGTTCAGCTTTGCCTGCGGGGCGGCCAGCAGGGGAGTGGCCATCAAGCCTACGACGCACAAAGAAAAAAGCAACGATTTACCGTACATGGCTTCTCCTTAACGCAAAAAGAGTTGAGCTCCGCTCAGGGAGCAGAGGCGCTGAAGGTCTTCCGCTTCCGGCGTGAACGCAGCTGCGGCGCTGGTCCAGCGGCAGTGCAGGCAGAGAGGCTCCTCCCCGCCTGCAGCGGCTTCCAGTCAGCGCTTGGAGATCTCCACCCGGGGATCAAAGCCCTGCAGCTCCGCATCCGGGAAGGCGTCCTCAGCGACCGTGAGGCTTGTGAGCGCAGGCAGCTTCTTCAGCGCAGCCAGACTGGCAATGCCCTTGGCCTCGCGGATATCCACCGTTTCAAGCGCCTTGCAGCCTGCGACCGCATCGAAGTTGGCGACCTTGGAGCCGTTGATGACAAGCTCCTTCAAGGAAGACAGCTTGCCGAGAAACGAAAGGTCCACAGGGTCGCCCGACTCGGCGTTGACGCCGTCGAGCGTCAGCTTGGCGAGACGGGGCAGGCTGGCCAGCGCCGCCGCGCCCTTCATGCCGTTCAGATCCCACAGCTTCAGATCGGTGAGCGTCTTGACGGAGCCGAGGCTAGTCAGGTCCTGGGGCACGCTCATCTTCCAGATCTGCAACTGCTCCACGCCGCTCGAGGCCATGGGCGAGTAGTCCGCCACCTTCTCGCTGAACAGGTCGAACGACCTCAAGTTCTTCATGCCGGCCATCCAGGAGATGTCGGCAAGCTCGGTCAGGCCGCCATTGAGCTCCTTGACCTGGGTCAGCTTGCCGAGCGTGCTGTAGTCGGCGCCCTTGGTGGCGTAGTAGTTGAGCGTCTCGAGCGCAGGGCAGCCGGCCAGCGGGCTGAAATCCTTGACGTGGGCGCCGTAGAGGCTGAGGTCCTCAAGCTTGGACAGCTTGGCCAGCGGCGAGAGATCCTTGATGACGCAGTTGGAGAGGTCAAGCTTGACGAGGCCGGGGAAGGCGGCCGCAAGAGGCGTCAGGTCTGCCGGCGCACAGTTGCTGAGCTGGACCTCATCCAGATTCGGCAGGGATGGCAGTCCCTCGAACGAAGCCACTTTCTTTACGACGGCATCGTCGGAGACGGCGTCGGAGCCGCCGTCAATCTTGATGCTCTCGAGCTTCACGAGCCCCTTCATCCACTTGAGATCGCTTATGGCTTGGCAGACGATGTCGATCTCCTCCAGCGAGGCAAGGCCGGCAAGGGGCGAAAAGTCGGCAACCCCGTCGAGGCTGAGGCTAAACCGCTTGAGCTTTTTGAGGCCGGCTACTGGAGCGATGCTGGTGAGCTCCTCGCTGTCTTCGATGCTGAGTCCGTACATGTCGGGAAAGGCCTTGCAGAGCTTGGCCAAGTCCTCGTTTTTGACTTCCGACAAGGCAAACGCAAGCTGCGAGGCGTCCTCAACCTTGCCCATGTCGGCCTTGATCTGGCTGAGGACGCTGTCGTCCACGCCCTCGGAGATGGAAAAGCAGCTTCCATCGAGTTCTGCCTGCGGGGCTGCCAGCAGAGGGGAGGCCATCAGGCCCATGGCGCAAAGCGAAAAAAGAATCGATTTACCGTACATGGCAATTCCTTAGAGTCTATTGCGCTCCGCAAGAGGAGCCTGTGCTGCGCATGAAGAGCATCCTCTCCATGCAGGAAAACGGAGAGCGCTACTTGCTCTTCCAGAGATTGCTGTACTTCACGGCAAGGCCGTCCGTGCGCTCCACGAGCCTGTTCACGAGAGCGTCGATCTCGTCCATGGCCACGGTGCCCACTTCCTTGGAGAGCAGGAAGTTCAGGTAGCCTTCGCCCTGGCTGTAGACCCAGCAGACGGAATAGACGGATCCGACGGAGGGCCGGCTGGGAAACTCGGGCTTGGTGTCCACGAGGAGGCGCATCTTTGGGGTGTCCCCCTCGTTGAGCTTGAAGAGGTTGGAGGCGTTGAAGGCCTCTTTGAGGCGCATGCCGAGGCGCGCGCCGATGCTGTCGGTGCCGTCCAGCACCACGGCGATGTTCGTTGTCCTGGCGTCAACGGCGACGGGCCTGTCATGGGCCGGCGCGGCCGGCTTCTCCTCAGGGGCCGACCAGGCGCTGGGCGCGGCGAGAAGGATGGCGCCCGCAAGCAGAGCGGCAAAAATATGCTTCATGGCGAATCTCCTGCAGCCAATGGCTGGAATGCGTGCGACGAGAACCGGACAGCGCTGCCCGGTTGCGGCAATAGTTAAACAACAGCTTTAATTTGGCAAGCCTCCATGGCTCCCAAGCGCCTTTTCTGCAAGAAAAACGCCGCTCGCCTCGATTGAGCTCCGCCCCCTTTGCAGATAGACTTGGAGCCCACAACGATGGAGGCAGCTATGCAGAAGACGCTGATCAAGCAGGCTCTTGCCACGGACAAGCCCGTCCAGGGCATCACGCTCTGCGGATGGATACGCACCCGACGCGACGGCAAGGACGTCACCTTTGTGGAACTCAACGACGGCTCGTGCCTCACCAACATGCAGTGCATCGTCGATCCCAAATCGCAGGCCTTTGCGGAGCTGGGCAGCGCCAGCCGAGGCGCGTCCGTCTGCATCACGGGCAATCTGGAGCCCTCCCCGGGCAAGGGCCAGCAGTGGGAGGTGCAGGTCACCGCCGTGCAGGTCTTCGGCGATGCCGATCCGGAAGCCTACCCGCTGCAGAAGAAGCGCCACACTGACGAATTCCTGCGAACCATCGCGCACCTGCGCGTGCGCACCAACAAGTACTCCGCCGTTTTCCGCATCCGTTCCGATGCCTCGGCTGCCATCCATGCCTTCTTCAGGCGCATGGGCTTCCACTACGTGCACACGCCCATCCTCACGGGATCTGACTGCGAGGGCGCGGGCGAGATGTTCCGCGTGACCACGCTCTCGCCCGGCGAAAAGGATCTGTTCAAGGACTTCTTCGGCAGGCAGGCCAACCTCACGGTCTCGGGCCAGCTTGAAGCCGAAGCCCTCGCCATGGGTCTCGGCCGGGTCTATACCTTCGGCCCCACCTTCCGGGCCGAAAACTCCAACACCCCCAGGCACGTGGCCGAATTCTGGATGGTCGAACCCGAGATGGCCTTCGCCGACCTCGGCGACATCATGGATCTGGGCGAAGAGCTCGTGCAGAGCGTCGTGGACGAGCTGCTGTCTTCCTCGGCTGAAGATCTGCGCCTCTTCGACCGCTTCGTGGAGCCGGGACTGCTCGGCAGGCTCAAGGATCTCACCGCCAGACCCTTTGCCCGCGTCAGCTACGGCGAAGCCGTGGAGATACTCGAGCGCAGCGGCCGGGACTTCGCCTTCCCCGTGACCTACGGCATCGATCTGCAGACTGAGCACGAGCGCTACCTCGCCGAAGAGCACTTCGGCAGGCCCACCATCGTCACCGACTACCCCATGAGCATCAAGGCCTTCTACATGCGGGTCAACGACGACGGCGAAACCGTGGCAGCCATGGACATGCTGGTGCCCCGCATCGGCGAGCTCATCGGCGGCTCCCAGCGCGAGGAGCGCCTCGACGTGCTCAAGGACCGCATGCTCGCCCTCGGCCAGCAGATGAGCGACTACAGCTGGTACCTCGATCTGCGGGAATTCGGCTCGGCACCCCATGCGGGCTTCGGGCTCGGCTTCGAACGCCTGATCATGATGCTCACCGGCATCGCCAACATCAGAGATGTTCTGCCCTTCCCCCGCACGCCGGGCAGCATTGAATTCTAGCCTTTTTTGATTTGGCCTCACATTGCCGCCACTACTCGAACATTGCTGCAGGCGGCAAATAGAGTTTGCTGGCGCTCAGCATTGCTTGTCTCTGCGATGCGTCCGCAACGAAGCAGAAACCGGCCTCCGTCCCTCCTGCAGGAGGGACGGAGGCCGGAAACGTTCTGCGGTGCGCTTGAAGGATATGGCGTGCCTGGCGATGCGCCGCTACGCGAGCACCCACTCGACGACGGCGTCGGCCATCATGGCCGCGGCCTGCGTAACGCGGGGCGCCAGCGGGGGATGGTCGGCAATATCGCTGGCAAAGTCGCCGACGACGGTCAAAAGGCCCACGTCGCGCCTGCACATGGCAGGGCCGCCGAAGCCGCCCATGCCGGAGGCGGAAAAGACCCGCTTGCCGGCCAGCAGGGCGCGCTCGGCCACAAGGCGCTTGCTCTCAGGCGCATCGAAGCACTCAAGCCAGAAGTCGGCGCGGGCCACCATGCCGTCGGCGGCCTGATCCGTCATGCGCTCCAGGAGCGCGGCGACATCGATGGCCGGACAGAGGCGGCGCAGATGCGCCGCAAGCGCCTCCGCCTTGGGCATGCCGATGTCGTCGGGGAAGTACTGCTGGCGGTTGAGATTGCTCGCCTCGACGGCATCGAAGTCCACGAGCAGGAAGCGCCTGAATCCCGTCCGGGCGAGCATCATGGCCGCATTGGAGCCAAGCCCTCCGCAGCCGGCCACGCCGACCGTCAGCGCTCCCAGCTTTGCCAGCGCCTCTCTGCCGAGGTAGCGCGACAGCCCCTTCGTCAGGACGTCCATCTACCCGGCCTTGGCGGTGGATGTGCAGGTGGGATCTTCCCAGTCCTTGATGACGGGCTGGTAGCCGAAGGAGACGATGTCGGCCATCATCTGCTCCACGCTGCGGCTGTCGGTGATGTCGAACTGCGGAGGCGTTTCGCTGTTCTTCACGCGGCCGCCAACGGCGGTGGAGACGCCGGCAGAGACGCGGTTGACGCAGATCTGCATGAGATGGTTGCGCATGCTGGCGCTTTCCCTTGAGGAGCAGGTAATGGTGTCGCGGGGCAGGAAGATGCGCAGGGCGGTCACGTACTGCACGAAGCGCCTGTCGTCCAGCTCGTGGGGGATCTCGAAGAAGCCCTCGTGCGAGCAGATGCGCGGGATGCTGACGCCGATGTCCGTGCCGGGGAAGCGGCGCTGCAGCCACCAGGCATGCAGGCCAGTGGCGAAGCCGTCGTGCCAGAGTTCCTCGAGGCCCAGCAGGGCGCCGACCCCGAGAGAGCGCATGCCGGCCCGGCCGGCCCGCTCGGGGGCGTCGAGGCGGAACTCGTAGACGCTCTTGGGGCCTGCGGGATGCAGGTACTTGTAGAGCTCGGGATTGTAGGTCTCCTGGAACATGGTCATGTTGTTGACGCCGGCATTGACCATGAGCGCGTACTGGTCGTCGGTGAGGGAGTAGACCTCGATGCCGATGGAGGCGAAAAGCGGCTTGATGCGCCGCACGGCGGAGGCGATGTACTCGGGCGTGGAGATGCCGGGCGCCTCGCCGGTCAGCAGCAGGATGTCCTGGAAGCCCTGCCTCCAGATGGCGAGCGCCTCCTGGTAGGCCTCGTCCACGGTGAGGTGGGTGCGCTTCTGCTTGTTCTCCACCTTGAAGCCGCAGTAGCGGCAGTGGTTGGTGCACACGTCGGAGATGTAGAGCGGCGTGAAGATGTTGACGGCGCGGCCGAAGTAGCGGTTCGTTATCTCCTTGGCGCGCTGGGCCATATTCTCGAGGTAGGGGGCCGCGGCCGGAGAGAGCAGGGCCAGGAAGTCGGCAGGCTCCAGCTGCTCCTTGTTGAGGGCCCAGGCAACGTCGGCCGCGGTCGTCTGCTTGACGGCCTTCTCGCGGGCCTGCCTGTCGTTGCAGGCTGCCCAGTATTCAGTGAAGGTTTCCATGTCTGCACGCCCCGCTAGCGGAGGAAGCCGGTCAGGGGAGACGAGGCGCTCGCACCCTGCTCGAGGGTGCGGGAGCCGCCGAAGCCGGCAAGGTAGGCGAGGCGCCCGGCGCGCACGGCCAGGCCGAAGGCCCTGGCCATCTCGACGGCGTCCCTGGCGGAGGCGATGCCGGTGTTGACGAGGCAGGCGTCGGCGCCCATCTCCATGGCCTCGCAGGCCTCGGAGGGACGGCCTATGCCGGCGTCCACGACCACCGGCACCTTCATCTCGTCGATGAGGACGGCGATCATTTCCCTGGTGCGCAGGCCGCGGTTGGTGCCGATGGGCGAGGCCAGGGGCATGACGCAGGCCGCGCCGGCGTCCACGCAGGCCCTGGCAACGTACAGATCGGGATTGATGTAGGGCAGGACCGTGAAGCCCTCCTTGGCCAGAATCTCGGTGGCCTTGGCGGTGGCGTAGCCGTCGGGCAGAAGGCGGATGGTGTCGTTGATGACCTCGATCTTGATCCAGTCGCCGCACCCGGCCGCCCTGGCGATGCGGGCGAGGCGCACGGCCTCCTCGGCGGTTCTGGCGCCGGAGGTGTTGGGGAGCAGGCGCATGTGGGCCGGGATGTGGCCCATGATGCCGCGCTGTTCGGCATCGACGCGGCGCATGGCCACGGTGACGACTTCGGAGCCGCTGGCCTCCGCCACCTTGGGAATGAGGTCGTCGGAACGGTACTTGCCCGTGCCAATGAAAAGGCGGCTCGTCAGTTCCACGCCGCCGAGAATGAATTTGTCTTCCATGGATCTTCCTCCAGTGCAGTCTCAAGCACGCAGTGCAAAACGGGCAGGCAGGGCCTACCCTCCGCCCACGAACTGGATGACCTCAATCTCGTCGCCATCGGCAACCGGCGTCGTGCCGAAGGCGTCCTTCGGGACGATCTCCCTGTTGCGCTCCACCACGACCTTGGCCGGATCGGCCTTGAGGCTCAGGACGACATCGGTGACGGAGGCGCCCTCGGGCGCCTCCAAGGCCTTGCCGTTCACGGTAATGTTCAGCATTGAAATCCCTCGCTTGAAAACAAAAAGTCCACCTTGCCTTGCTCTCCAAGGAAAGTGGACGTTCAGCCGCACGCGGCCTGGCCGGACAGCTTTCCCTTCGGCAGCATTGCCTGCATCAGGTGCCGGGACGGACAGCGCCGTCCCCGGGGTCAGAACTCAAGGTTCTTTCTCAGCCCCTCCAGGCTCCCCCAGCTTTCATCGAGCCAAGCTGATACCACCAGCGGCAAGGGCGTGACAAGCGCAATTCGCTGGCCGCTATCCCCGGCGGCGGCGGAAGCGCCGGACAAGTTCGCGCACTTCCTGCCTCGAGAGGCCGAGCAGCAGGGGGAAGCACAGGGCGATGCCGGCGATGGCCACCGTGTAGAGCACGCCTGCGCAGAAGAAGCGCAGAATGGAGTCCGAGCCGCCCAGGCCGAGCTCCAGGGTCAGCAGGCGGCAGCCGAAGGCGCAGCCGAGCAGCACGGCGAGGCTCCAGATCTGGTGCAGGACGTTGCGCCAGAAGGCCAGCGGCACGAAGCGGGAGGCCAGCCAGAGGTAGAGGTTGACCGTGAGGATCTGCACGCCGACGGTCTTGCAGGCAAGGCCCGCCGCGCCGAGACCGAAGCCGTGAAGGGATGCCGGCGCAAGCAGGACCCAGGCCGCGGCCAGGCCGTAGACGCACTCGAGGGCCTGCATGTTGCGCAGCACCGTCGTGCGGCCTGTGGCGTGGAAGATGGAGCCGGCAAGCTGGCCGTAGGCCTGGTGGAGGGGGTAGAGGGCCATGATCTGCACGGGCAGGATGGCGCTGGCGAATTCGCTGCCGCCGAAGATCTTGACGAGCACGGGCGCCTCGGCCAGCGTGAAGCAGGAGAAATAGGCTGCCACCACGTAGAGCATGGGAGCGAAGCGGTTCACGAGGGATCCCATGGCCTGGAGATCCTGCCTGCCCCAGGAGATGGAGAGCTCGCGCATGAGCAGGGGCGTCATGGCGGAGACGAAGAGGAAGCAGGCCATGCTTACCTTCTGGGAGAGGGCGAAGAAGCCCTGCTCTGCTGCGCCGTCGAACCACTGCAGGAGCCAGCGCTCTGCCGCCACCATGAAGAAGGCCAGAAGCGCCTGCACGAACAGGGGGTTGGAGTAGTCGAAGAACTCCCTGGCGTAGGCGCGGCGCTGGGCCGGAGCAAGTTCCATGGAAAGGCGACCACCCGGCTCCCACTGGCCCCGGCCTGCCTTGACGGTCACCCACCAGAAGCCGATGGCCGTCGCGCCCAGCATGAGGTACTGCTGGCCGAAGAGCGTCCAGACGTCCAGCCGGTCCGCAAAGAAGAGGCCGACGAGCAGGCCCACGGACAGGAGCGAGATGACGGTGCGCACCAGCTCAGACTGCACGGTGGCGCCGATGGCGTCGTTCATGGAGCGCAGCACCCTGCCCCACCAGGTCAGGAAGGCCCAGACGGCGGCCAGCGGCGCCAGCCACAGGGGCACTTCCGGCATGAGCAGCCGGCCGGCAGGCTCCCAGAGCCACACGAGGGCGCCGGCCCCCAGCGTCACGGCAAGCACGAGCAGGCTGGCGCGCATGTAGAAGGCGACCAGCCCCCGCTCCGTCTGCCGGCGGGACAGGGCGTTGTAGAAGCAGGTGCTCGTGCCCATGTCGAGGAAGCCCGAGAGCTGGGTGAAGAGGTTGGTGGCAAAGCTGTAGCAGCCGTACATCTTCGGGCCGAGGGCGCGCGGGAGGACGGCTTCCATGGCAAGGTAGACGGGCACCGAGGCGACGTTGGCCAGGAGCTTGAAGAGGTAGCGCTTCGCGAGGGTGGGGGTGGAGGCCGGCATGCGGGGGAGTCGTGCTCTGCGTTTGAAAGTTCGCTTCAGTTCAGCCGCTTCGGCATGCTGGCCGTGGCCGCGGCAGCCGCTTTGGGGAGCGCAACACTAGCCTCTTTCCCCCCTGCCCACAAGGGGCGAATCCCGCGTCCACCAGCACTGGGAGCTCGCTGAAAGCCGGCCGCACGCATTTTGACGGGGCGAGGCTTTTGCCATAAAATCCCCTGCCTTTACCGCTTTCTTATCTCGAGGTTTTTTCATGAACGACAAGCAAAGCTGCCTGATGAAGCAGGGCCTGGAAAAGGCCCCGCACAGATCCCTGCTCTACGCCCTCGGCCTGACCAAGGAGGAGATCTCCCGCCCCCTCATCGGCGTCGTGAACTCCGCCAACGAAATCGTGCCCGGCCACATGCATCTCGACAGGATAGCCGAGGCCGTCAAGGCCGGCATCCGCATGGCCGGCGGCACGCCCATCGAATTTCCCGCCATCGCCGTCTGCGACGGCATAGCCATGAACCACGAGGGCATGCGCTTCTCCCTGCCCTCCAGGAACCATATTGCCGACAGCTGCGAAATCATGGCCCGGGCCCACGCCTTCGACGGCCTGGTCTTCATCCCCAACTGCGACAAGAGCGTGCCCGGCATGCTCATGGCCATGATGCGCCTCAACCTGCCCTCGATCCTCGTCTCCGGCGGCCCCATGCTTCCCGGCTACGCGGCCAGCGGCAAGCACGCAGACCTCATTTCCGTGTTCGAGGCCGTCGGCGGCTTCAAGGCCGGCAAGCTCACCCAGGAAGAGCTCGACGTCATGGAGGAGAAGGCCTGTCCCGGCTGCGGCTCCTGTGCCGGCATGTTCACCGCCAACTCCATGAACTGCCTCGCCGAGACCATAGGCGTCGCCCTGCCCGGCAACGGCACCATCCCCGCCGTCTATGCGGCCCGCATCCGCCTGGCCAAGCATGCCGGCATGCGCGTCATGGATCTCCTGCGGAACAACATCCGCCCGCTCGACATCGTGACCCGCAAGAGCGTCGAGAACGCCATCACCGTGGACATGGCCCTCGGCTGCTCGACCAACACCGTGCTGCACCTGCCGGCCATCTTCGGCGAGGCCGGCCTCGACATCAACCTGGACATCTTCGACCAGGTCAGCCGCAAGGCCCCCAACCTCTGCCACCTCTCCCCTGCGGGCAAGCACTACATGACCGACCTCGACCAGGCCGGCGGCATACTCGCCGTCATGAGCGAGCTGGACAAGGCGGGGCTCATCCACAAGGACTGCCTCACCGTCACCGGCAAGACCGTGGGCGAGAACATCAGCGAAACCGGCGCCCATGTCCTCGACTACGAGGTCGTGCGGCCCATCGACAATCCCTATCTCAAGGACGGCGGCATCTCGGTGCTTCGCGGCAACATCGCCCCCGACGGCTGCGTGGTCAAGAAGGCCGCCGTGGCGCCGGAAATGCTGTGCCGCGACGTGAAGGCCAAGGTCTTCTACGGCGAGGAGGACGCCATGAAGGCCATCCTCGACGGCAAGATCAAGCCCGGCGACGGCGTGGTCATCCTCTACGAAGGCCCCCGCGGCGGCCCCGGCATGCGCGAAATGCTCTCCCCCACTGCGGCCATCACCGGCATCGGCCTCGGCAAGGACGTGGCCCTGCTCACCGACGGCCGCTTCTCCGGCGGCACCAACGGCGCGGCCATAGGGCACATCTCGCCTGAGGCCGCCGACGGCGGACCCATCGGCCTCGTCAGAGACGGCGACGTCATCCACATCGACATCCCGAACCGCATCCTCGAACTCAAAGTCAGCGACGAAGAGCTTGCCAAGAGGAAGGCGGAATACAAGGCTCCCGACAGGAAGAGCCCCTACGAGATCCTGCGCCGCTACGCCTCGCAGGTGACGAGCGCCGACACGGGCGCCCGCTACAGAAAGATCTAGCTCCATCCAGCTCCACTCAGGGGGAGGAGGCCGCAGGCTCTCCTCCCCCGCCTGCTTTTTTCCCCCAGCAGAGCATCGCCATGGGTTTCCTCCAGTGCCTTTCCGCCGTCTGCAGTCTCGCCCTTGTCTGCCTTGCAGGTCTTGCCATCGTCAAGACGCGCCTGCTCCCCGAGTCCTTCAAGACTGCCCTGCCCAAGCTCGTCACCTACGTGGCGCTGCCGCCCTACCTCTTCCACTCCATCGTCACCACGATGGACAGCTCCGAACTGGCAGGATTCCTCGCCGGCACCGTCGTCCCCTTCGCCTCCATCTTCCTCTCCTTCGGCACGGCGTGGGTGCTGGGCAAAATGTTTCACGTGAAGCATTTCCACTCGGGGCTGTATCTCAGCAGCTTCTCCACCTCCAGCGCCATCTTCATCGGCATCCCCATCTGCGACGCCCTCTTCGGCAGCCGGGGCATCCCCTATGCCCTGCTCTACTACTTCGCCAACGCCACCTTCTTCTGGACCATAGGCAGCTACCTCATCATCCGCGACGGAAGCACCAAGGCAGAGCGCATCACCGTCCGGAAGTTCTTCAGAAACCTCCTCTCCCCGCCCTTCCTCGGCTTCTTCGCAGGCCTCCTTTTTGCCCTCTTCGGCTGGCGCCTGCCCAGCTTCTGCATGACAGCCCTGCACACCGTGGGGCAGCTCACAACGCCACTCTCCCTCATCTTCATCGGCATCTCGCTCGCCGACATGCGCTTTTCGAGAGAAAGCTTCTCCAGGGACCTGCTGCTGGCAGCCGCAGGCAGGCTCCTCGTCTCGCCCCTCATCATGGCGGCCGTCGTCGCCGTCTGCGGGGTCAAGGGCATCATGGGCGCCATCTTCATCCTGCAGTCGGCGCTGCCGGCCGTCATGCAGGCAGCCATACTCAGCGCCAACTACAAGACCGACCCCGAATTCGGCACCCTCATCGTCAGCCTGACCACAGTCCTCTCCATCCTGACCGTCCCGCTCGTCATGACCCTTGTCTAGCAGTCTAGCCGTGCAGCCGGCAGGCCTGGCCGGAGGAGCATGCCGGCTTCGCAGCAGGCCTGGCCCATGGCCTCGTGCTCGGCCAGAGTGCAGAGAGCGCGCCCTCCGTGCAGGGAGAGGGGAGACCGCCCCGGCATCGCCATGCGCCCGTGGCTCGCGTCCTCCTGCCAGTCCCGCTGCGCCCTGCGCCGCCGCGCTGTGGAAGGCCAAAGCGAAAGCGCGCCGCGAAAGCCCCTCCGGACCTGCGCGGCGCGCATGAAGTCTGCCTGGCAGACAGCCTACTTGGCGTGCTCGTTCAAGACGTCGAGCATCGTGCGGCTAGGGCTGATGGTGCAGGCGTCGATAAACTCCTGCAGATCGGCATCCGAGTTCAGCACGCTCTTCGCCGTGTTCCTGAACTTGCGGTTGTAGCCGTCGAGCCAGATGATGAAGCCGCTGGCATCGTCGGGATTGAGCGCGTAGTCGCGGCAGGTGGAGGTGTGGGCGTTCCAGTGCCCTTCGGGCACGGGGCCGGTCTTGCGCGCCTCGCGCCACGGGTTGATCACGGGCACGTCGGGGCGCTTCTGGCACCACATGAAGGTCTGCTGCATCATGACCTGCACGGTGTCTGGGGAAGCCACGTCCATCTTCAGCTCAGCGGCCACGTAGCCGTCGATCTGCAGCGCCTGAAAGAGCGGGGGCTCGCCCTTCATGATGCCGGGCTCGGAGACCAGCTCCGCGCAGACGTAGGTCGCAGGATCGATCTTGTCGTTGTCGGCGCAGGCCAAGCCAGGGCAGGCCAGCGCCAGCAGGCAGGCGAGAAGCAATTTCCTCACGGTTGTCCTCCTTGCAGGGGCGCCGGAAGCAGGCGCCCCGGAGAGATGCTAGGCCTCGAAGCGGCTGGCCTCGTTGATGAGGACGGAGTCGAGCGGCACGTCGTCGTAGGGCGGACGCGTGCCGGTCTTGGTCTTGCCGATCTTGTCGACGACGTCCATGCCGTCCACGACCTTGCCGAACACGCAGTAGCCCCAGCCCTGCACGGTGGGAGCGGTGTAGTTCAGGAATTCGTTGTCCACGAGGTTGATGAAGAACTGGGCGGTGGCGCTGTGGGGATCCATGGTGCGGGCCATGGCGATGGTGCCGCGGTCGTTCTTGAGGCCGTTGTCGGCTTCGTTCTTGACAGGGGCATTGGTGGGCTTCTCCTCCATTTTCAGGGTGAGGCCACCGCCCTGGATCATGAAGCCCTTGATGACGCGGTGGAAGATGGTGTTCTTGTAGAAGCCCTCGTCGACGTACTTGAGGAAGTTGGCCACCGTCTCGGGAGCCTTGTCGGGATAGAGCTCGATGAGGATTTCGCCTTCGGTGGTGTCGAGCAGGACGTTCGGATTCTCAGCCATGGGATGTCTCCTTGGAAGCCTCCGGCGCTCCCAGGGGACGCACCGGGCGTGTATTTTTGGTGGAGCCGTTGTACGTTAACTGAAAACCATTGACAACTCGGGCACTCGGCATACCGTAGCGCGGCGATTCAACCCTCAAGCCCCGGATCCGCATATGGACAATGCCTCCCCCCTCTCGCGCAGAGAAGCCCTCGCACAGGCCCAGGAAGCCCTGCTTGCCTGGTTTGGCGCCCACATGCGTCCCCTGCCCTGGCGCAGGGACTACGACCCCTACCGCGTCTGGATATCGGAGATCATGCTCCAGCAGACCCAGATGGAGCGCGGGGTGCAGTACTTCGAGCGCTGGATGGACGCCTTCCCCACCCTGGAGGCGCTGGCAGGAGCGCCGGAGGAAGAGGTGCTCAAGCTCTGGGAGGGCCTTGGCTACTACGCGCGGGCCCGCAATCTGATCAAGGCCGCCCGCGCCGTCGTCCAGGAGCGCGGGGGCGCCTTTCCCGCCAGCTTCGAGGAGCTGCGCGCCCTTCCCGGCATCGGCCCCTACACGGCGGCCGCCGTGGCCAGCATCGCCTTCCAGGAGGACGTGCCCTGCATCGATGCCAACGTCGAGCGCATCATTGCCCGGCTGCTCGACATTGACACCCCAGTCAAGGAGAAGGCGGCCCAGGAGGCCATAGCCGAGGCTGCGCGCCTGCTGCTCCCCAGAGGCAGGGCCAGGGAGCACAACCAGGCCATGATGGAGCTCGGCGCCCTTGTCTGCGCCAGGCGGCCGGACTGCCCCCGCTGTCCGCTCTCGCCCTGGTGCCTTGCCCGCAAGCGGGACACGGCCGAGCACCGGCCCGTCAAGAAGCCGGGCGCCGGACCCGTCGAGCTCGTGCTTGCCTCGGGCGTGCTCCTGCACGGGGGTCGCTGCTTCATCCAGAAGCGCGAAGAGGACGACGTCTGGGGCGGGCTCTGGGAATTTCCCGGCGGCTGCGCCGAAAAGGGCGAGCGGCCGGAGAAGGCCGTGGTGCGCGAATATCTGGAGGAGACGGGCTTTGCCGTCAAGGTGCTCGGCAAGTACGGGGTGCTCAAGTCCACCTACACCAACCACCGCATCACCCTGCACTTCTACGCCCTGGCCTTTGCCGGGGACAAGCCGGGACCAGCGCCCGAAGCGCCGGTCCTGACCGCGGCCTCCGAATCCCGCTGGGTTCCCGTGAAGGAGCTTGCCGGCTTCGCCATGCCCTCGCTCTACAGGAAGGCTGCCGACGCGCTTTCCGGAGGCCAGTGGGGCATGCTCGGCCTGCTTTTTCCCAAGGCCTGAGGCCTCTCGCCGTCAAAATTTGCGATCCAGCGACAAAAAGGCATGAAATTGCTTGACATTCCGGCCGCTTCCCTTTAAGAGTCTGCCGTCAGCGCGGCTCGCAAGAGTCGCAACATCCATTTGAGAACATCGAAGTTCACGAAAGGGTGGCCTGAAGAGGCCCCCTTTTTTTTGGCCCGTGCAGCTGGAGAGGGAAGGTACGAAGTTGTCAGCAAACGCATTGAAAGACGCCGTTCTCGCGCTCGCCGAGCCCGCCGTCGAAGCGGAGGGGCTCAGTGTCTGGGGACTTGAGATCCTGGAGTCGGGACGCATGGCGATCCGGCTCTTCGTCGACATGCCGGAACCGGCAGGCGGGGGAAGCGTCCAGGAAGCGGCCCCAGACCAGGCGCTAAACCAGGCCCAGGACGATGCCGGCAGCGACGCCCTTGCGCAGATTTCGGCAAGCGTCGACCAGTGCGAGCGCATCTCGCGCCAGCTCGCCCTGGCTCTCGACATGGAAGACCTCATCGACAGGGCCTACACGCTGGAAGTCTCGTCGCCCGGCTTCAACCGGATCTTCTTCTCCCTGGATCAGATGCGCCCCTACGTAGGCGACATGGTCGAGGCCCGCATGCACGAGGCCTGGGCGCCCGAGGGCCAGACGCCCCGCCGCGTCTGGAAGGGCCTTCTCGAGGCGGTGGACGGGGAGAGCTTCACGCTCGCGCCGGCCCGGATTGGCGACGAGGGCCAGGCAGTCCGCGAAGACGCGCCTGCGGCCGCCATTCCCTTCGACAGGGTCCGCAGGGCCAGCCGCATCCATATTTTCACTCGGCCGCAGAAGCCAGGCAAGGGCGCCAAGCCCGGCAAAGCCAGGAAGTCGCCGGCCAAAGAGGTAAGATAGCGCCATGAATCTTGATCTGAAAAAGGCCATAGACACCATCTGCAAGGACAAGGGCCTGGACCGCAGCATGCTCATTGAAACGCTGGAGGAGGCCGTCCGGACCTCGGTGCTGCGCCGCTACGGCGAGGACATCGACGTCGAGGTCACCTACAACGAGGACTCCGGGGACATCGAGGTCTACCAGTTCAAGATCGTCGTTCCAGACGGCGAACTGGAGAACGACGACACCCAGATCGAGTACAGCGAAGCCTGCTCGCACGATCCCTCGGTGCAGATCGACGACGAGATGGGCTTCCGCGTCAAGGTCGAGGATCTCGGCCGCATTGCCGCACAGTCCGCCAAGCAGGTCATCATCCAGCGCATGCGCGATGCCGAGCAGAAGCTCATCTACGACGACTTCAAGGAGCGCATCGGCGAGATTGTCTCCGGCACCGTGCAGCGCCGCGACAAGGGCGGCTGGGTGGTCAACCTCGGCCGCACCGAGGCCCTGCTCGAGCGCGGGGAGCAGATCCCCAAGGAGCACTACAAGCGCGGCGACCAGCTCCAGGCCATCATCATCGACGTGCACAAGGAGGGCCGCGGGCCCCAGGTCATCATCTCCCGCTCCCACCGCGACTTCATGGCTGCCCTCTTCCGCCGCGAAGTGCCCGAGGTGGACGACGGCATCATCCAGATCATGGGCATCGCCCGCGACCCCGGCTCCCGCGCGAAGGTGTCCGTGCTCTCGCGCGAGCGCGACGTCGATCCGGTGGGTGCCTGCGTGGGCGTGCGCGGCTCGCGCATCCAGAACATCGTCCAGGAGCTGCACGGCGAGCGCATCGACATCGTCGTGTGGAGCTCCGACATCGCCACCTACGCGCGCAACGCGCTGGCGCCGGCGCTGGTCACCCGCATCGTCGTCGACGAGCCGAACAACCTCCTCGAGGTCATCGTTCCCGACGACCAGCTGACCAACGCCATCGGGCGCAAGGGCCAGAACGTCAAGCTGGCGGCCCGCCTGCTCGGCTGGAAGGTCGACATCTTCACCGAGAGCAAGTACTCGGGCGGCGGCGCCCTCGGCCATGGCCTCCAGCAGGTGGCCAGCGTTGCCGAAGTTTCCATAGAGGCGCTCGTCAACGCCGGCTACACCACGCTGGACAAGCTCCGCGCTGCCAGCGACGCCGAACTCGGCTCGACGCTCGGCATCAGCGACGGGCGCATCGCCGAGCTGCGCCAGGCCATCAACTTCCTGGCCCCTGTGGTCGAGAAGGCTCCCGACCCGGCCGACGTCGAGGTGCTCCGTTCAGCGCGCGAAGCCGAAGACGGCGAAGCGCAGGAAGGGCTCCATGGCGAAGAAGGAAGGGACTAGCCAGTTCGAAGGGCCCGTCCGCATGTGCGTCGTCTGCCGCCAGCGCCTTCCCAAGCGGGAGCTCATGCGCTACGTGCGGACCGAAGACGGCGCCCTCGATTACGATGCAGAACAGACCAGCCAAGGCAGGGGCTGGTACGTGTGCCGGCAAGAGGCTTGTCAGAAGAAATTTCTCAAATTCAGATTGTCGCCGCGGCACATGGGGGGAAAACAATGAGTGATAAGAAAATCAAGATCAAAGAGCTTGCGTGCGAGCTGAAGGTGAGCAATCCCGACATGCTCAAGGCCGCAATGGACGAAGGCATTTCCGCGCGCAACTCCGCTGCGTCCGTGACGCCCGAGGAGGCAGACCGCCTCCGCAAGCATTTCGACAAGCTCCGCGGCGACGACAAGAGCAAGGAAGTCATCGTCCGCCGCCGCACCGGCCCCCGTCCGCCCCGAGGCGAAAGGGGACGCGCCCAGGCAAAGTCGGGAGAGGCTCCCGAAGCCAAGCCGGCAGAGCTTGCCGCCGATCAGGCCCAGAGCCAGCCTGCAGGCCAGGAGGCCCCTGCGGCGCCCGTCAAGGCGCCTGTCCAGGAGCAGGCTCCGCAGGCCGAGGCCAAGCCCCAGGCTGAGCCTCAGGCCCAAGCGCCCGCGTCCGAGGCGCCCAAGGAGGCTTCGGCCCTCGAGGCCCGCGAGGGCCAGGCGGCCGAAGCCGGCGAGGATCGCAGGGCCAGCGACGATCGTCCGCGCGAGCAGGCCGGCGGCGAGGCCGAAGCGCCCCGCGTGCGCATTATCTCCCGTCCTGAGGCACCCGCAGCCACGGCCCAGCCGGCACGGCGCACCGAGCGTTCCGACAGGCCCTCAGGCACCCGCTCCGAGAGGACCGATCGCGGCGACAGGCCCTCGGGTCCCCGCTCCGAAAGGTCTGACCGCGCGCCCCGCTCGCCCCGTTCCGACGGTCAGGGACGCCCCCCCCGTTCCGACGGCCAGGGACGTCCGTCCCGCTCCGACGGCCAGAACCGTCAGGACGGCGCCCGCAGAGGCGGCCCCTCCCAGCATGCGCGTCCGGCAAGGCCCGGCGGCGCACCCGGCCAGGGCTTCCGCTCCGACGGCTCCCGCGGCTCCCGCCCGTCCATGGGCGGCTTTGGCGGAGGCGAGGATCAGCCCCTCGACAGCCGCAGCGGCCAGAGCAAGAAGAAGCGCAACAAGGGGCGCCGCACCGTCGATTTCCAGGCCGGCGGCTTCGGGCACCATCAGGAGGAGCACGACGCTCCGCGCGTGCGCGGCAAGGGCCACCGCAAGGGCGGCAAGCCCCAGGCTCCCGCGCCCGTGACCCAGCCCCTGAAGCAGGCCAAGCGCAAGCTGCGCATCGAGAACGCCATCCGCGTTTCCGACATGGCGCACCAGATGGGCCTCAAGGCCAACGAGATCATCAAGGTGCTCTTCAACCTTGGGATCATGGCGACCATCAACCAGTCCATCGACTTCGACACGGCGGCCATCGTTGCGGCCGAGTTCAGCTACGAGGTGGAGAAGACGGGCTTCGAGGAGAAGGACTACCTGGAGGAGCAGGTTCCGGACAAGCCCGAGGATCTCAGGCCCCGTCCTCCGGTCGTCACCATCATGGGCCACGTCGACCACGGCAAGACCTCGCTGCTCGACGCCATCCGCAAGAGCCACATCACCACCGGCGAAGCGGGCGGCATCACCCAGCACATCGGCGCCTACCACGTGCGCACCAAGAAGGGCGAGGTCGTCTTCCTCGACACCCCCGGCCACGAGGCCTTCACCGCCATGCGCGCCCGTGGCGCCCAGATCACCGACCTTGTCATCCTGGTCGTGGCGGCCGACGACGGCGTCATGGAGCAGACCCGCGAAGCCGTGAACCACGCCCGCGCGGCCAACGTGCCGATCATCGTGGCCGTGAACAAGATCGACAAGCCCGGCGCCGATCCCGACCGCGTCCTGCGCGAGCTCTCCGAGCTCGGGCTCCTGCCCGAGGACTGGGGCGGCGACACCATCGTGCAGAAGGTCTCCGCCAAGACCAAGGAAGGCCTGGACGACCTGCTTGAGCTGCTCGCCCTGCAGTCGGAGATCATGGAGCTCAAGGCCAATCCCAGCAAGCCGGCCAAGGGCCATATCATCGAAGCCAAGCTCGACAAGGGCCGCGGCCCCGTGGCCACCGTCCTCGTCCAGGAGGGCACCCTCCGCCAGGGCGACAACTTCGTGTGCGGCACCTTCTCCGGCCGCGTGCGCGCCCTGCTCAACGACCAGGGCAAGAAGGTCAAGGAGGCCGGCCCCTCCATCCCCGTCGAGGTGCAGGGCTTCACCGGCGTTCCCGAAGCCGGCGAGGAGTTCAACGCCGTCGCCGACGAAAAGGTGGCCCGCCGCATCGCCGACGCCCGTGCCGTGAAGCAGCGCGAAAGCGATCTCGCAAGCCAGTCCAAGATCACCCTCGAGACATTCCTCGCCTCCTCGGCGGACGACGAGCAGAAGACCCTCAACCTGGTCCTCAAGGCCGATGTGCAGGGAACCCTCGAGGCCGTGCAGGAGTCGCTCAAGAAGGCCAGCACGGACAAGGTCAACGTCAACGTGGTGCACGCCGGCACGGGCGCCATCTCCGAGTCGGACATCCTGCTCGCCTCGGCGTCCAAGGCCATCATCATCGGCTTCAACATCCGTCCCACGGCCACGATCAAGAACAAGGCTGCCCACGAAAACGTGGACATCCGCTTCTACGACATCATCTACAAGCTCGTGGACGACGTGAAGAACGCCATGGCCGGTCTCCTCGCTCCGGTCGAGAAGGAGGTCTACCTTGGCCAGGCCGAGGTGCGCCAGACCTTCACTCTGCCCAAGGTCGGCACCATCGCCGGCGCCTTCGTCGCGGACGGCAAGATCGTCCGCAACGCAGGCGTGCGCCTCCTGCGCGACGGCGTCGTGGTGCACACCGGCCGCATCGGCTCCCTGAAGCGGTTCAAGGACGATGCCAAGGAAGTGCTGCACGGCAACGAATGCGGCATAGGCATCGAGAACTTCAACGACGTCAAGGTCGGCGACATCATCGAGGCCTTCGACACGGTCCAGGAAGCCGCCACCCTCTAGCAGCAGGCATTCTGCGGGCGGCGGAAGGGCTTTTCCTCCCTTCCGCCGCCTTTTCGACTTCCATGTTCATCGCTCTTCTCACCGTCGACATTGCCCTGGACGGCAACGACAACCTCAAGGCCAAGCGCCGGGTCGCCAATTCCCTCAAGCAGAAGACGCGCGCCCGCTTCAACGTCGCCATCGCCGAGGACGGCACCGAGGACAGCCTGACGAGCCTCAGGCTCGCCGTGGTCTCCCTCTCCAACTCCGAGCGCCACCTGCGCACCAAGATGGACAAGTGCCTGCTCATGATGGAGGCCGTCGCCAAGGAGGAGATCGTGGACTCGAGCCTCGAGATCCTGCCCATCTAGGCCGGCCGCATCCAGCGGACGCATTCCGGAGGACACCGTGACAGACACCGCGCAAGTTCAGGAACACGCCCTCGACGCCCTTGCCTTCCCTCTGGTCTGGCGCGGCGAGGCAGCCGCGTGCGCCGAGGCGATCAAGGCCCACGACCGCTTCGTCGTGGCGGCCCCCGCCCGCCTCGACGGCGACGCCCTCTCCTCCCTGGCTGCCGCAGGACTGCTCCTCAAGGCCCTCGGCAAGCAGTTCGCCCTCTTCGCGCCCACGGGCGTGCCCGCCTACCTCGGCTTTCTGCCCCTGCCTTCCATCCCCGTCGAGCGCATCCACCGCCTGCCCTTCAAGGCCGGCTGCCTGCTCGCCCTCGACTGCGGAACCCCCTCCCGCCTCGGCGAAGAGCTCAGCGCCCTTGCGCCGGATCTCCCCTGCATCAACATCGACCACCACGTTGGCCAGGGCATGGGCGACGTCTGCTCCCTGGTCAAGCCAGAAGCCTGCGCCACCGCGCAGGTGCTCGCTTCCGTGATCTACGCGGCCGGCGTTCCCCTGGACAGGGAACTGGCCCAGGCCCTCGCCCTCGGCATCGTCACCGACACCGGCGGCTTCCGCCACGACAACGCCACGCCCGCCGTCTTTGCGCTCGCCTCGAGACTGGCCTTGGCGGGCGCGGACATCTACCAGATCCGCGAAGCCCTGGACAAGAACGAAACCATAGGCCGCTTCCGCCTCTGGAGCCGGCTCCTCGGCAGGGTCGAACTCAAGGAGAACGGCCGGGTCGCCATGTGCGCCTGCACCCTGAAGGACCTGCAGGAGACCGGCACGACCACCGAGGACATGGAAGGGCTGGCGGACCGCATGCGCGACCTCAAGGGCGTGCAGGCGGCCTGCCTTCTGCGCGAGCAGGAACCCGGCGCCACGCGCGTGAGCCTGCGCTCCAGCGCAGGGGTCGACGTCAACGCGGCGGCCGCCTCCTTCGGCGGCGGCGGACACGTCAAGGCAGCCGGCGGCACCCTGCGCATGCCCCTTGCCGAGGCTGCCGGCGAGGTGCTGGAGGCCCTGCGGCGACATGCCTTTGCCCCCAAGGCAGAATAGATCCCGCACCGCCCCGAAATGCCCAATATTTCTTTGACTTATCAGGTCGCTTCATCTATTATTCCCCTCCGCGTATGACTGAAAAAGCAGACACCCCCTTTGTGCGGCTCCCCCAGCAGGACGGCGTGCTTGTCCTCGACAAGCCCTCCGGCCCGACCTCCAGACGCTGCCTCAATGTGCTCAAAGCCATGGGGCAGAAGAAGATAGGCCACGCAGGAACCCTCGACCCCATGGCGTCGGGCGTGCTCCTTGTACTGCTGGGCCAGGCGACGAAGCTTTCGGACTATCTGTTGCAGGGCGGCTTCAAGATCTACCGCGGCACCTTGGAACTGGGACGGGAAACCGACACCTGGGACGCCGAGGGCGCGGAGACCGCGAAGGCCGGCTGGGACGGCGTCACGGAGGCGGACGTCAGGGAAGCGCTCGATGCATGGCTGGGCTCCAGCATGCAGGAAGTACCGCCCTACTCCGCGGCCAAGCACAACGGCCAGCCCCTCTACCGCCTCGCCCGCAAGGGCCTGGAGGTCCCCCAGAAGGTCAAGCGCGTTGAAATTTCCCGGGTGGAAGCCATCTCGGTGGATCTTCCGTCCGTTTCGTTCCGGGTCACGTGCAGCTCCGGCACCTACATTCGGTCCCTCGCCCACAGCTTGGGGACGCGATTGCAGTGTGGCGCGGTGCTGACCGAACTGGTCCGGGAGTACAGCCACCCCTTCGGCCTGTCCGAAGCGGCCGGCTTCGAGGCGCTGAAGGCGCATCCCGAAACCCTGCCAGGCCATGTCCGCCCCATCGGCGACGCCCTGCCCGGCTGGCCCAGGATTGCGCTTTCGAAAGCCCAGGCCCGTAGAATGCGCGACGGCTGGCCCGTTGCCTGCCCGCCATTCCTGCTCGGCGCCGTTCAGGCCAACGACGGCCTCTGCTTCCTCACGGAGGACGGCAGGGAAGCCGCCATAGGCCGGATGGACGATGCCGAGGAGGCCGGAAGCCGCCTCGTGAAGGTCGCCAGGGGGCTTTGGAAGCAACCCTAACCTAATCCCTTTCAAGGAGTACTGCTGTGGCAATGGATTCCGTTTCGAAGAAGACTGTCATCGACCTGCACGCCAGACACGAAGGCGACACCGGCTCCCCTGAAGTGCAGGTTGCCCTGCTCACCGCCCGCATCGAAGGCCTCACCGAGCACTTCAAGGTGCACAAGAAGGACTTCCACTCCCGCACCGGCCTGCTCAAGCTCGTTGGCCAGCGTCGCAACATCCTCAACTACCTCAAGCAGAAAGACATCCAGCGCTACCGCGCGCTGATTGAGAAGCTCGGCCTGCGCAAGTAGGCTGCATATTCCAGACGGGGAGGGGCCTTGCAGGGCCCCTCCTCGCGCTTTTCCCCACCCCAAGACATGCCGTGAAGGGGTATCCGGGCAAACCCGGCAGGCGGCTGCCGAGCTTGCCCGGAATCCCCTTCGGCAAAGGAGAACCATGCTCAAGGACATCTTCAACCCCGTCCGGGTGACCGCCAGCGTCGGCGGCAAGGACTTCGTCTTCGAAACCGGCCGCGTTGCCAACCAGGCCGACGGCGCCGTGTGGGTGCAGTGCGGCGGCACCGTGGTGCTCGTCACCGTCTGCTCCGTCGAGCTTGAGATCGACAGGGGCTTCTTCCCCCTGACCGTCGAATATGCGGAGCGCATGTACGCCGCCGGGCGCATCCCCGGCAGCTTCTTCCGTCGCGAAATCGGCCGCCCCTCGGAGCACGAAACCCTGGTTTCCCGCCTCATCGACCGCCCCATCCGTCCGCTCTTCCCCAAGGGGCTCATGCAGGACGTCCAGGTGCTGGCCACGGTGCTCTCCGCCGATCAGGAAAACGATCCCGACATCCTCGCCATGACCGGCGCCTCGGCCGCCCTGCACATGTCGAGCCTGCCCTTCGACGGACCCGTCGTCGGCGGCCGCGTCGGGCGCGTCAACGGCCAGTTCATCCTCAACCCCACCCACAGCGAGCGCAGGCAGAGCGACCTCGACATCGTCTTCGCTGCCAGCAAGACCGCCCTGACCATGGTGGAAGGCGAGGCGCGCTTCGTCCCCGAAGACGACATCATCGACGCCCTCGACTGGGCCCGCGGCCAGGTCATGCCCCTGCTGGAGGCCCAGGAGACCCTGCGCGCCCAGGCCGGCAAGGAAAAGATGGCCTTCACGCCCCGCGAGGACGATCCTGTCCTGGGCGCCCGCGTTGCCGAGCTCTGCGAAGCCTGCGGCCTCAAGGAGGCCATGCAGGTTCAGGACAAGATGGAGCGCAAGGCGGCCCGCAAGGCAGTCAAGGACAAGGTCATGCAGACGCTCGCTGCCGATCCCGCCTGGGCCGAGAAGCCCGAAGCGCTTTCCGCAGTGGGCGACATGATTTCTGCCCTCGAGAAGAAGGTCGTGCGCGCCCGCATCGTGGCCGAAGGCCTGCGCATCGACGGGCGCGACACGAAGACCGTACGCCCCATCCAGATCCAGGTCGGCGTGCTGCCCCGCACCCACGGCTCCGCCATCTTCCGTCGCGGCGAGACCAAGTCCCTCGCCGTGTGCACGCTCGGCTCCTCCACTGACGAGCAGCGCGTTGACTCCCTCAACGGCGACGTCACCAAGCAGTTCATGCTGCACTACAACTTCGCGCCCTTCTGCGTGGGCGAAGTGAAGCCCGTGCGCCTCTCCCGCCGCGAAATCGGCCACGGCGCCCTGGCCGAGAAGTCCCTGCGCCCAGTGCTGCCCGCGCAGGACAGCTTCCCCTTCCCCATCCGCGTGGTCTCCGAGACCCTCGAGTCCAACGGCTCCTCCTCCATGGCCGCCGTGTGCGGCGGCTGCCTCTCCCTCATGGACGCGGGCGTGCCGATCAGCGCCCCTGTGGCCGGCGTTGCCATGGGCCTCATCAAGGAAGGCGACCAATTCGTCGTCCTCACCGACATCCTCGGCGACGAAGACGCCATGGGCGACATGGACTTCAAGGTTGCCGGCACCGCCGAAGGCGTCACCGGCATCCAGATGGACATCAAGGTCGAAGGCCTCTCCACCGACATCATGCGCGCCGCCATGCGCCAGGCCCACGAAGGACGCCTGCACATCCTCGGCGAAATGGCCAAGGTCCTCGCCGGCCCCCGCGCAGAGCTCTCCCAGTACGCGCCCCAGCACGCCGAGATCTACGTCAATCCCGACATCATCCGACTGATCATCGGTCCCGGCGGCAAGAACATCAAGGCCATCACCACGGCCACCGGCTCTGCCGTAGACATCGACGACTCCGGCAAGATCTCCATCTTCGCCCCCACCGCCGAAGCGCTGGCCCAGACCACGGAAATGCTCAAGTACTACGACCAGCGCCCCGACCTCGGCAAGAACTACACCGCCAAGGTCCGCAAGATCCTCGAGATCGGCGCCATCGTCGAAGTGCTGCCCAACGTGGAGGCCCTGGTCCACGTCTCCCAGCTCGACGTCAAGCGCGTTGACAAGGTCGAAGACGTGGCGCGCCTTGGCGAGGAGATGACCGTCAAGGTCATCGAGATCAACGGCGACCGCATCCGCGCCAGTCGCAAGGCCGTTCTGCTCGAAGAGCAGGGCCATGCCTGGTCTCCCGACGAAACCGCCCGCCCGGCCTCGAGGCCGCGTGGCGACAGGGGCGACAGGGGCGACAGAGGCGATCGCGGCGACAGAGGCGACAGGGGCGACCGTCGCGGCGGACGCGGACGCGGACGCGGCGATTCCCGCCGCTAACCAAAGGAGACTCAGATGGCCGACAACAAGAACGTGGACATCGCCTCAGCCAGCGCACAAGACGGCGTCGAAGCCAGCCGCAAGCCCACGCCTGAAGAAGCCAGGGCCATGCTGGAGGGCGCAAACCGCCAGCATTTTGAAGGCCTGGGGATCCAGTGGAGCGTGCTGCTCGGAGGCAATCCGCAGCAGCTCATGCCCCAGGTCGTAGGCACCGTCCTCCACGAGGGCGGCACCAGGCCCGTTTGGCAGTGGAAGGTCAAGAACGACGACTTCGTCGTCATGGCCTGGCCCCAGGACTCCCCGGTCAGGGCCTCCGTGACCATGTCCGGCCCCGAGGGCGAAAAGATGCGCCCCGTGGACGCCTGCCCCCTGCTTGAGGGACTGCCCAACGACATGACCGTTGCCGAACTGCATCCCTGGCAGGCCGGCATAGGCGGCAACGTTGGCTGCACCATGGAGGAGGGCCGCAAGCCCCTGTGGTTCTACGACCCCATGATGGAGCGCGACCACGACGACCTCACGCCCGGAGTAACCCAGACCATCCTGCTTGCCGGCCTTGCCCTCTCCCTGCGCAAGGCCCTGCTGGACGAACTCACCATCACGCAGGGCTCGGCCTACGAAGTCCACGCCGAATCCTGGCTCCAGCAGAATCCTGGCAAGAGCCGCCTCGACGTGCCGCCGCTGAAGATACCTCTCTCCGGCAAGCACCTCATCATGCCGGGCCAGTCCTTCTGCGAGTACCAGATGCGCGCGACTGTCGCCCAGGTCGAGGACTGCATGCTGGAGAAGATGCCGGTGAAGCTTCTCTACCTGCACTTCCCCTTCGAGAGTCGCGAAGCCATGCATCTGGCCCTCTACGCGCCCAAGACCGTGCTCAAGGACTACGAGCCCAAGGAAGGCGACGAAATCGACGCCTACGTGTGGCTGCAAGGCCGCATCGTCGATCTGCCCCCGTCCTCCCACGACGAGATGCCGGAGCACGTCTCGCCCCTGCAGTAGGCAGGCTCTCCCCTCGCTGACGCAAGCGCGGCGCCCCTTCCGGCCGGAAGGGGCGCCGCTTTGCTTTGCCAGAGGACAGAGGACCGGCACCGGCCCTGAAGCGACGAGGTGGCCTCCCGGAAGTCCGGAAGGCCACCTCGGCTCGAAAAATGCTGTCTGGCCGGCTATTCGCCACTCGCCTCGGCCTTGAGGGCTTCGGCCTGGGCGGCCTGCGACAGGGCTTCGAGCAGGGGATCGATTTCACCCTGCATGATCCTGTCCAGGGAATAGAGGGTCAGGTTGATGCGGTGGTCCGTGCAGCGCCCCTGCGGGAAGTTGTAGGTGCGGATGCGTTCAGAACGGTCGCCTGAGCCCACCTGCGAGCGACGGTCGGCCGCAAGCTCGCTGTTCTGCTTTTCCGTTTCGAGGGCGAGGAGGCGGGAGGCCAGCACCTTCATGGCGCGGGCCTTGTTCTTGTGCTGGCTCCGCTCGTCCTGGCAGGTCACCACGAGGCCGGAGGGAATGTGCGTGATGCGCACGGCGGACTCGGTCTTGTTGACGTGCTGGCCACCGGCGCCGGAGGCGCGGTAGACGTCGATCTTGAGGTCCTCGGGTCTGATGTCGATGTCCACGTCCTCGGCCTCGGGCATGACGGCCACCGTGGCCGCGGAGGTATGGATGCGTCCCTGCGCCTCGGTGGCGGGCACGCGCTGGACGCGGTGGGCGCCGGCTTCGAACTTGAGGTGGCTGTAGACCTTGTCGCCCGAGATGAGCAGGATGACTTCCTTGTAGCCACCGGCCTCGGTCGGCGACTCGCTCATGATCTCCACCTTCCAGTGCTTGAGTTCCGCATAGCGGCAGTACATGCGGAAGAGGTCGGCCGCAAAGAGGGCCGCTTCCTCGCCGCCCGTGCCGGCGCGGATTTCAAGGATGGTATTCTTTTCGTCGAGCGGATCTTTGGGAATGAGCAGCACCTTGAGCTGGTGCTCAATCTCGGGAAGCCTGGCTTCGAGGTTCTTGATTTCCTCTTGGGCCAGGGCCTTGATCTCGGAATCGTTCTCGTGGAGCAGCTGCTTGTTCTCCTCGATCTGCTCCTTGACCGAACGGTACTGGCGGAAGAGATCCACCACGTCCTTCAGGTCGGCATGGGCTTTGGAGAGCTTCTTGAACTGCTCCTGGTCGTTGTATATGCCGGGCTGGGACAGCTGCTGCTCCAGCTCCATGTATTTCTTCTCAAGGCCTTCGAGTTTGGCGAACATGGGAATATCTCCAGTGGGGCCTGCTACTGCAGCCGGTAGGGGACTGCGTTCACCTCGAACTCGGAGCCGGCGCCCAGAGCTTCCTTCAGCGCCACAACTGCCACTTCCAGCTCTTCCCTGTCGGGTTCGGCCGTCGTCAGCAGCTGCAGCGCCATCCCCGGCGCGCGCAGCACAGTCGCCAGCCAGCCGTCCTTCACCTTGCCGGCAAAGCGTATCAGCTCGTAGGCCAGGGACGCCACCGGAATGATCAGGGCGAACTTGAGCAGGAGCGTGTACGCATGCTTAAGCCAAGCGCTCTCAGGCATGTACCAGCCAAGGAAGAGCGGCACGAGGACGGCATGCAGCAGGATGGAAATGCAGATGACAAAAAGAATGAACGTCGTTCCGCATCGGGGATGGAGCCTGCTTTGCATGGCTGCCAGCGCGGCATCGACGGGCAGGCCCGTTTCGAAGGCCCTGATGGTCTTGTGCTCCGCCCCGTGGTACTGGAAGACGCGGCGGATCTCCGGAATGCGCCCTATGCCCCAGATGTAGGCAACGAGGATAAGCATCTTGAAGAGTCCGTCCCAGAGCTGGAAGGAGACGCCGTTGACGTCGCCACCCAGGCCCGCCTGCTGCATGAGCCAGCTCATGCCGTGCGGAATCACCAGAAAAAGCAGCACCGCAAAGAGCAGGGAGACAAGGAGCGTGAGCGCAAGATGCCAGCCCTCCATGGGGGCGCCTTCCGCCTCGCCCTGCAGCTCTGCCGAGCGGTTCAGGGACTTGACGCCGTTGACCAGCGTCTCAACGAGGACTGGAACGCCCCGGACGAAGGGCCGGGTGCGGATGGCTTCGGGCAGAAAGGAGTACCACGTGCGCCTTTCGGCGACGATCTCTCCCTTCAGTCGCACAGCCAGCCCGTAGGACTGGCCGTTTCTCATCATGACCCCTTCCATGACGGCCTGGCCGCCGACAAGCGGGCGGTCGGCCGTCAGAAAGGCGAGCAATGCATACAGGAAACTACTTCTGCTTTTCAAATTTGGCGTACTTCTTGCGGAAGCGGTCGATGCGGCCGGCGGTGTCGAGGAAGCGCTGCTTGCCGGTGAAGAAGGGATGGCAAGCGGAGCAGACTTCAACGTGCACCTGCTCGCCCTTCGTGGAGAGCACCTGTTCGGAATGGCCGCAAGCGCAGGTGATGGTCGCTTTGTACACCTTGGGCTGGATGTCTTTTTTCATGGTAACCTCGCGTGGTTTGGGACGGCATGGAGCTGGCCACAGGAACACGAGCCTGCGACGATCGTTCATTGTCCCTAAAGGCGGTCTTTCTACCCCAAACGTCTCGGCTTGGCAAGGCTAAAATTCAAGTGGCGCTCGAATTATCTCCGGAAAAAACGGCATCTTCCGGCAAGGACCAGGTCCGGCGTGTTGCCTTCCCGCAGGCGCAGGGCTATGCTGCCCCGCATGTGCGCAAAAGTCCTCAAATCCAGGGCCGATCAGCTCGTCTTCGAACAGGGCCTGACCGAAAGCCGCGAGCAGGCCAAGCGGCTTATCATGGCCGGCGAGGTGCAGGTGGCCGTTCCCGAAGGAAGCCAGGCACTGCCCGTTGCCGTCGACAAGCCGGGCCACATCTACCCGGCCGGCACCCGCTTCCAGCTCTCCGCCAGGGAGCAGTACGTCAGCCGCGGCGCCTACAAGCTGCTCACCATCATGGACGCCTTCCATCTCGACGTCCAGAACTGGGTCTGCCTCGATGCCGGCGCCTCCACGGGCGGCTTCACGGACTGCCTGCTCCAGCATGGCGCCGCCAAAGTCTACGCCGTGGACGTCGGCCACAACCAGCTGCACGAAAAGCTCAAGGCCGACCCCCGTGTCGTCAATCTAGAGGGCGTCAACATCAGGGCCGCGGCCCCTTCGCTCATCCCCGAAGAGGTGGATCTCGTCGTGGCCGACGTCTCCTTCATCTCGCTCACGCTCATCCTTCCTCCCTGCATGGCCTGGCTCAAGGGCGGGGGGCTGGCTGCCGTGCTCATCAAGCCGCAGTTCGAGCTCGGCCCCGGCGAAACCGTCAAGGGCGTGGTCAGAAGTGAAGCCGCCCGCCAGCGCGCCGTGGACAAGATTCTCGGCTTCTGCGCGCAGGAGCTTGCGCTGGAGAGCCTCGGCGTGCTGCCAGCGGCCATCAAGGGCCCCAAGGGCAACCAAGAATACATGGCGCTCTTCAGGAAGGCCTAGACGATGCCCGTCCTGTACCGGCCAGCCTGAAGACGATCCTGCGGGCCGGAAGCAGAAAGACCGCCTTGCGGCTCCGGCGCCGTCCCGCGGGAGCCTGCGAGCGCCTGCGGTGCGTCTCAAAGCATATGGGCATGGACAACGATGCGGGCGTGTTCTGCAGGCGCATAGCCTCGGAAATGGACGCTTTGACGGCCTGCCTCCGGCGCGGCTACATCGAGCCGACAAACAACATCGCCGAGAGGGCCCATCGGCACCCGGTCATGCGCAGGCGCGCGAGCATAGGCACGACAACCGACAAGGGCGATCGCCTCATTGAGCGCGGACTCTCCCTGAGACAGACGTGTCTGCTGCACGATCGTTCGCTCTTCGACGAACTCGTCGAAGCTCTGTCAGCTGTAAAGGAGAACAGGCGGCCGCGCATCCGGTGGATTCAAACAAAGGCAATACGCGCGGCGTACGACCAGTACCAGGCTGGGGCTTAATGGGCGGGATCAGACTTGGCTATTCACAGGGGTGAGCGGATACGGCATCTCCCATTCGGAACGTGAGGCTGTCCACAAACAGGGACATAATCTACGTCAATACAAATTGATAGAATTCTATAACAAGTCCTAAAACTACTCAAAAAATAACAAAACTATCCAAAAATTTATCATAAAATACGGCTATACGCTAGCAAAAAATAGTTATAGAGGCCAAGTTAAATTCAAGTTTTTCTAAAAAAATCTTCGATAAGCCCAACAGTGTCATTGTTGTTAGGCTTTTCGAGGAGATAATGCGCCAACGTAAAACAGGATACTCTTCGCCGATATGCTAATTTTGCTGTTTTTTATCTATATTTCTATGATTTAAAAAATGTTTTCTGAATAATATATTTCCAAAAAATACGTTGCTATTCATTAGGAGGCCAAATAGTAAACTGAGTTCTACCGTTACTTGTCACATTAGGCCTTATATCTTCTACCTCAAAACTATTTCCATTTCTGAAAACAACACGTATATCATAACTTGTATCAGTCCATGTATCGTTCCATGTTACATCGGCATACTCGTTATGGCGGACACATCTATCGAGTGACTCAAAAGCATCATCTCCCCAATCTTCTTCATTATGAGCGCTTATATAAAATTCACAAATTTCTCTCCCAGTCATATTATTTACTCGTATTAACTGTTCTGCGCTTACATTTGTGCAAGATGAAAAAATAAAAACAAATGCTAAAACAACAAACCTGAGCATAAATCCTCCTACGTACCGTTTTAAAAAACAGATTGAAAATTACACTAATTTTTACACTAATATATAAATATTAAATTAATTAAATAATTTTATCTATCGAACAAATACTGTATAAAACATATACTTTCGCTTTGGATTATAAGATACATTCATATAATATGAGCATTTATACTTAGCCTTATTAAGTTCATTGTTTAAATATTTAATAGAATTTTTAACATTACAATAATATTTGTCATAGGGGACCATTACATACCAAAGTTGCCAGCGTTCATTCGCTATGCCATCAGCGAGCTCAGTAAGTCCTGCTTCAGCACTATCTTCTTCTGAACCAAAATATTTTCGATTTGTGTCATAATGTTCTAAAGTAGCATAAAAATAATTATCATCGATATCATCTTCAATATCTTTCACTTCATAATTTTTATCCCACGAATGCGTCATTTTCATAATTTCGCGTGGGGCAATAAAATAAACATAATATGAATATCGTTTATCATAGAGACGAATATTTTTATCATCCCATGTTACATCCATACAGTATGTTTTGTCATCAATATCTATTGTATTCCATATATGTTTACCACCACCAGCAATACCATGAAGATATCCAACATTGAATCCCGCCATTGTTCCGAGCATATAAAAGGAATCTGAATATCCTTGACAATTCGCTTTATGGTCTATAAACACACCAAGTGCAGTTGTAAAATGTGGCACTGTAGGATATGGAGGAAATTTTTCAGTATAATAATCACAGATTCCAGTAATTTTATCATGAATGCGCAAAAGTTTTTCTAATTTGCTTACATTCATTGATTTAATCTTGTTTACTATTTGTATTGCTTTTTATAGGTTAATAATTCTTCTTTGGTGAGACCCGATCTATCGCCCGTTAAATAAGCATGAGCAATACGTGCACCAGAACGGTATATCAAATTACAAATAAATCTTTTTCCATTGTTTTTTCGTATACAACAGTCAAATTTATCCAATAAACAGACGTTGCATTAATACTATCCCCTATTTTTGGATTGAAACCATCGATACAAACAATAGGAATAGATGTCATTATCCGCGTTGTGCATTTATGCATGTATGCATATAATTGCTTAATATTTCTGATCTTTGGAACTTTATTCCATTCAACATCTATATTTTGATTATTTTTATAGTGTTTTGAATCTTCTTCTACTGGAAAGCTACTTACATCAAGAGCTCCAGCAATCCATTGTTCTCCAATGGTGGCAGATGCTACGCTTGAACAAAATAGAAATAGAAATACTAAATATAGCTTTGCAAGCATATAGTTTCACAAGTTGAGGATTAGTTCTCAATCCTATCTACAGATATAATCCTTACCCAGAAATGCTCTTCACAGCCTCTGCGAGCATGCGCCGAGACGCCTGGGCGCTGGCCTCAAGGCTGGTCGTGGCTTCGAGCAGCATGGGACCTGAAGAAGGCTTTGCCGTGCAAAAGGGCAGAAGCGCGGCCCGCAACTCCTCGAAGGAGCCCGCCCTGCGGTAGGCCATGCCGAGGGCCTTGGCCAGATGCTCAGCGCTAAGCGCGCTTGCGCCAGCGATGAAGGCGTCCCTGTGCTCCGACTTCTCAGGGCCAGGAATGAAATGGAAGATCCCGCCGCCGCCGTTGTTGAAGAGCAGGATGCGCAGATTGGCGGGAATTTCCCTGCGCCAGAGGGCGTTCTGGTCATAGAAGAAGCTCAAGTCCCCGATGCAGCAGAAGGTGGGCCGGCCGCTTGCCTGCGCGTAGCCGCAGGCAGCGGAGAGACTGCCGTCGATGCCGTTGATGCCCCGGTTGCAGCTCACCTCGACATCCTTCGGCAGGGGGAAGTACTGGGCGTTGCGCACCGGCGAGGAGTTGCCGAGCGCCAGGGCGGAGCCTTCCGGCATCGAGGCCAGAAAGCACTGCATGACCGTGGCGTCCGCAAAGGGCTCGGGATCGAAGTCCCGGGCCATGGCAGCCACGCGCCCGTTGCGCGCAATCCAAGCCTCGGCAAAGGCGGGATCGGCATGGCATGGCTCGGCAGCCAGGCCTTCCAGCAGCTCGCGGCCCCAGGCCTCCACGGCCCTTGTGAGGCACTGGAAGAGGTCTGGGCAGGCACCGTCCGGCGAGACGTGCCAGTGGACTGCCGGCGGATGGGCGCGAAGGTACTGCTTGAGGCGCTTGCTCACGATGTGGCCGCCCACGGTGGCGACGAAGTCGGGCCGAAGCGCTTCCGGCAGGCTTTCGGCGGGGCTTGCCAGCACGAGGTCGAAAAGGCCGGAAAAGCCCTGTTCGCCCTCGATGGCGCCAAGGTTGGCCAGATGCTCGGCAAAGACCATGCAGCCCTTGGCCATGAGAGCCTTCAGCGGCGCCTCGAGACCCAGGTCCGCCAGCTCCTGGCCGACGATGATCAGCGGTCGCCTGGCGCTTTGCCACTCCTCCCGCATGCCAGGGGAAAGCTCGAACTTCCGGCTTTGCTCCCTGCGGATGACGCGCGCTTCAGGCAGGGATTCGGCGCTGAAGTCGTACAGGGGCTCGGCAAGGGGCACATTGATGTGCACCGGCCCTGACCCTGCATGTCGCAGCTCCAGCAGGGCCTCGTTGACGAGGCGGTTGACGTGCCAGAGGCTTTCGGCGTCCCTAGGCTCAGGCAGGCTGACCTGCCTGCGGACAAAATTCTGAAAGGCACCCGGCTGCACCATGGTCTGGCCGTCCATCTGGCCTATCCAGGCCTCGGGCCGGTCGGCGGAGATCACGAGCAGGGGCAGACGCTGGTAGTAGGCTTCGGCAACGGCGGGCGCCATGTCGAGCAGGGCCGAACCGGAAGTGCAGCAGACGGCGCAGGGGCGCTTCAGGGCCGCGCACATGCCGAGCGCCGTGAAGGCCGCGCTGCGCTCGTCCACCATGGCCGTGCAGCGAAGCCGGGGACAGCTGGCAAAAGTATGGGCCAGCGGAGCGCTGCGGGAACCTGCGCAGACAACGACGTCCTCGATGCCGTGGGCGCAGAGCAGGGCCGTCAGTTCCAGGACATGAGCTTTCACGGAATACATGGTGCTGTCGTCTCCGGGGAGGGAGCCGCGCGCGGCAAGGGACGCGGCGCGGTACGCTGGTTCGAAAAGGGCGAAATGGGACGTCCTCCCTGTTCCGTAGGGATGTCCTCCCTGTTCCGGTGGGTAGCCTACCACTATCCCCGCAAATTGCCAGCATCGGGCATCTGGGCCGAAGGCTCCGGATCCTTGCCATGGCGCCGCCGCTGTCCCTGCTCCAGACCATCGCGGGACTGGATCGCCAGCGCGCCTCTGGCAACTGCCGCTCCGCCGAAGCGCTCCCTGAGCGCGTCGAGGGTGCGGTCGAGCTTCATCCTGCGCTTTTCGTTCTCCAGTTCGGGGGACCTGCCGCCATTGAGGAGCGAAAGCAGCGTCAGCCGCTCGCGGGGCGCCCCGAAGTTGGAGACGCCGACGCCAATGAGGCGCACCGCCTTTTTCAGCGAAACGGCTTCCAGCAGCTCTCTGGCCGCGCCGTAAATGCCCTGCGTGGAGGCAACGGGCGCCTCCAGCGTCTTCGAGCGCGTAATCTGGGTGAAGTCGGCGTACTTGATCTTCAGCGTCACGGTGCGGCCCTGCAGCTTACGCCCGCGCAGCCTGCGACCGACCTTCTCGGCATGCGCCAGCAGGATGCGCCGGAGCAGCTCGAGGTCGCGGGTATCCCTGGCAAGCGTCTCCTCGGCGCTTTCGGACTTGGCCTCGCGCACCGGCTCCACGCTCCGCTCGTCCCGGCCCATGGCGCGTTCGAGCAGCACGAGGCCAGGCCGGCCAAAGCGGGTCCGGAAGAAGTCCGGGCTGTAGCGGCGCATGTCCGAGGCAACGCGTATGCCAAACTTGCCGAGCGCCTCCGCCATTCTGGGCCCCACGCCGGGTATCTTGCGCACCGGAAGCGACGCGAGGAAGGCATCCACATCCCCAGGCTCCAGGATGAACACGCCGTCAGGCTTGTTGACGTCGGAGCAGATCTTGGCAAGGAACTTGACCGGCGCCGCTCCGACGGAGCAGGTAAGCCCGCCCGTCGCGCTCCGGATGGCGCAGCGCAGCGAGCACACGAGGCCTGCGAGGCTGCCATAGAGGCGCTCAAGCCCTTCCGCATCAAGGTAGGCCTCGTCGATGCTGGCCTGCTCCACCAGGGGCGAGTGGGCCTGCAGCACCTCCATGATCCTGCCGGAGAGTTCCTTGTAGCGCTCGAAGCGAGGGCGCACGAAGATGCCTTCGGGACAGAGGCGGCGCGCCTGAACTGCCGGCATGGCCGAATGGACGCCGAAGCGCCGCGCCTCGTAGGAGGCCGTGGCGACCACGCCCCGCTCGCCCCCGCCGACCATGACAGGACGCCCCCGCAGCGCGGGGTTGTCCATCTGCTCGACGGACGCGAAAAAGGCGTCCATGTCCACGTGCACGATCATGGGGGCGCTGTCCCTTTGCACGGGGGCGAAAGGCCTCCCGGCGCCGGCTATTCCGCCTTGATGAAGCTGATGCGCAGCTTCCGGATTCTCGGTCCGTCGGACTCGCAGAGGTAGACGGACTGCCACTGGCCAAGGTCGAGGCGGCCGGCCGCCACGGGCACCATCACGGAGGCGCCGTAGATGGAGGTCTTGATGTGGGCGTCCGCATTGCCTTCGGCGTGCCTGAAGCCGCCGTCCTTGGGGATGTACTTGCTGAAGAGGTCCATCATGTCCCGCTTCACGTCGGGATCCCAGCCCTCGTTGATGGTCACGCCGCAGGTGGTGTGGGGGCTGTAGACGACGAGGAAGCCGTCGATCCAGCCTTTGGGGACGTTGGAGGAGAGCACGTTGCCGAGGGCGGTGGTGACGTCCACCATCTCCACGCGGGAATGGGTCTGCACGTTAAGGTATTCGGGCATTCGGAACAGTCCTTGGCTCTTCGGAAAGTCTGCCTTCCGGCAGCGGCCGCAGGGGCAGGCTTGAGCCTCACGCTGGGATCAGAGCACGCGGTAGCACACGGCCGGCTTGTGCAGCAGGCCCGTGTCCATGGCGTGCTGGAGGGCGGTCTTCATGGCTAGGCTGGAGGCCTCGTGGGTCATGAAGACGAGCGGCACGATGTGCCCGCCATCGTTGGAGCGCTGGATGACCTGCTCCATGCTGATGCCCTCGCGGGCCATGCAGCCGGCCAGGTCGCGCAGCACGCCGGGCGTGTCCGGCACCATGACGCGCACGTAATACTTGGTGAGGCACTCGTCGGGCGGAACGATGGAGGCGCGGGGAATATTCTCATCGGCAAAGCCGGTGTTGTTGGGGCGCGCATCCCTGGCGACGGCCAGCAGGTCGCCCAGCACCACGCTCGCCGTGGGCAGGGAGCCGGCGCCGCGGCCGTGGAAGAAGAGGGAGCCTGCTGACTCGCTCTCCACCCGGACGGCGTTGTACACGCCGCCCACGCGCGCCAGCAGATAGGTGTGGTGCACGAGCACGGGGTAGACGCCGGCAGCCAGGCGGATGGGGCCATCGTCGCCTTCGTCGAGGTTGACGCGCTTGACTTCGGCCAAGAGCTTGATGCGGTAGCCGAATTCCCGGGCCATGGCGATGTCGCGGGCGTCCATGCCGCGTATGCCCTGCACCGGCAGCACCGTGTAGGGGTAGTTGACGCCGAAGGCGAGGCGGATGAGGAGGGTAAGCTTGTGGGCCGCGTCCTGGCCGTCGATGTCGAGCGTAGGATCCGCCTCGGCGTAGCCGAGTTCCTGGGCCTGCTTCAGGGCCGTATCGAAGTCGAGGCCGCTGGTGGACATTTCGGAGAGGATGTAGTTGCTCGTGCCGTTCAGGATGCCCTGCACGGAGAGGAGGCGCTGGCCGGCCAGGGGCACGCGCAGCGCCTCGATGATGGGCACGGCGCCGGCAACGGCTGCCTCGTAGCGCAGGATGCGGTTCTTCTCCTTGGCGAGCTTGAGCAGGTCGATGCCCTCTTCGGCCAGCAGGGCCTTGTTGGCGGTCACGACGTGCTTGCCGTTCCTGAGCGCTCCCTCGATGAGGCTCCGGGCAGCGTCGATGCCGCCCATGAGCTCCACCACGACGTCGATGTCGGGATTGTCCACGAGTTCGGCCGGATTAGCCGTCACAAGGCAGCCGTCAGGCAGCTCCACGCTGCGCGGCTTGTTGAGGTTGCGCACCAGGACGCAGACGAGCTCGATGTTCCGGCCGGTGCGGCGGCGGATAAGCGTTGCATTCTTCTCCAGCAGCTCCACAAGGCCGCCGCCGACAGTTCCCAAGCCAGCAAGCCCGATGCGCAGGGGCTTGTCCGTGTTCGCCAGATCAGGCATACCGCACGCTCCCAAAGCCGGCGCCGGGAGCAGTTCGCAGGCCGGCACGGCCGTGTCCAAGGTGACATCTGGAGCGCGGCCCGGGACCCTCCCGGCCGACTCCAAAACGACAGGAACTATGCATATACCTGTTTGCTGAACGTAAATCTAGACGTAGGCAGGGGCCTGCTTCAAAAAAAGCCTGCAAATGCGCGCGGTTGCTTGCGGAGGCGTCATCCCCTCGCACGGCCCTCAATTGCGCCCCGGATGGCTCTCGGGTATTGTCCCGCCATCCAAAACCCTCTTGCACAGCCCTCTCGGCCGGAGATACCATGGAAGATCATATCCGCTTCAACGAACAAGACGCCGTCCTCGACCTGCTCGACCAGCGCAAGCTGCCGGGCGTGGAGGAGCACTTCCTGTGCCGGACCACCGCCGACGTCGTCTACGCCCTGCAGACCATGGTCGTGCGCGGCGCGCCCGCCATCGGCGTTTCCGCAGCCTTTGGCTGCGCCGTGGCCCTCGCCGAGACGCACGGCAGGGACTGGCAGACAAGCCTGCCGAAGAAGATGGCAGCCATACGCCAAGCCCGCCCCACGGCCGTCAATCTGGCCTGGGCCGTGGACCGCATGGAGGCGCTCTGGAAGGCCAATGCCGGCCTCGGCTATGCGGATCTGCTCGCCTGCTTCATCGCCGAAGCCAGGCGCCTCCAGCAGGAGGACATCGCCTCCTGCAAGGCCATAGGGCGCTTCGGCCTGCCCTGCGTGCACGACAACGACACCATCCTGACCCACTGCAACGCCGGCGCCCTCGCCACGGCCGGCTACGGCACTGCCCTCGGCGTCGTCAGGGCAGCCTTCGAGCGCTACAAGGGCATCAAGGTCATCGCCGACGAGACCCGCCCCTTCCTGCAGGGCGCCCGGCTCACCGCCTGGGAGCTCGCCAAGGACGGCATCCCGGTGACGGTGGCCTGCGACAACGCCTGCGCCCTGCTCATGAGCAAAGGCCTCGTCCAGTGCGTGGTGGTCGGCGCAGACCGCATCGCGGCCAACGGCGACACGGCCAACAAAATAGGCACCTTTGGCGTGGCGCTGCTGGCCAGGCATTTCGGCATCCCCTTCTACGTGGCAGCCCCCGTCTCCACCATTGATCCCGCAACGCCCACGGGCGCCTCCATCCCGATCGAAGAGCGCACGCCCCTGGAAGTCACGACCATTGGCGCAGCGCAGATCACCCCGGATGGCGTGCCTGTCTACAACTTCGCCTTCGACGTCACGCCGGCAGAGCTCATCGCCGGCATCATCACCGACAGGGGCCTGCTCAAGGCGCCCTACGCCGAGGCCATCCAAGCTCTCTTCTAGGTCCTGCCATTGCAGAGGAGTCGAGCCATGCTCATGCAGCTTTTTGCCGGCAGCGCCGGCCCTGCCCACGACAGCGCGCTGGACGGCGCCCTGCAGGCCTCCTTCGATGCCTGGAGCGTCCAGGACGGCCAGATTTCCATTCCCCGGGAAACCGCCTCCCGCCTGCTCCAGATCCGCGCCGAGCACGCGGCCCTCGTCTTTGAGCTCGGCAAGGCGCAGGCAGGGCGGCTTCGTCTCTGCGACGTCCTGAAGCAGGGCTCCTCCCTGTCGATGTGGTGGTGCTCCCTGCTCTACGAGCGCCATCCCAAGGTGACGCCCGTCCTTTACGAGGTCTACCGCCTGCGCGCCGCGGAGCTCGTCATGCTCGAGCGCGGCTGCACGGCACTGGAAACGCGCGGGCTCGCAGGACCTGCCAACCAGGCCCTGGCAGCCATGTGCCGCCGCCGCGGCTGGCCCTTCAAAGCCCATGAGGAAGCTGACGCCAGCGCCGGCAAGAGCCGGCTCCGCAAGGCCTACGAGAAGACGCCAGCCCCCCTGCGCACCCTTGCCCGCTTCGGCTGGTGGCTGTGGAAGGTGCGCCGGCACCTCAAAGGGCCCGTCACGCTTCCCCCGTCTGGCCAGCCCACGGGAACCATAGCCACCTACTTTCCCAACATCGACGCGAAGCTGGCCGGCGAGGGCGTCTTCCGCTCCCGCTACTGGGAGTCCCTGCACGACGCGCTGGCAGAGGAGGCCGGTGCAGGAAAGCCTCCCGCCGTGCGCTGGCTCTTTGTGCACTTCCCCTCGCCCCAGGGCTCGCTTGCCCAGTGCCGACAGTGGATTGACGGCTTTCGGCGCACCCGCCAAAGCGGCGTCTCCTTCAACTACCTGGAGGAGTTCCTCTCGGCCAGCGACATCCTGCAGGGCTGGTTGCGCTACGCCCGCCTCGCCCTGGCAAGCCTCCGGGCCCAGCGGGAAGCGCGCGGTCGCTTCCGGCTGGCAGGATCCGAACTCGACCTCTGGCCCCTGCTCGGTCCCGACTTTGCCGAGTCCTTCCGTGGCTGGCGCTGCCTTGAGCGCGTGCTCCAGCAGAAGGGCATCGAAAACTACGTCGCCCAGGCAGGTCCCCAGCGCTGGTGGACCTTCCCCCTGGAAAACTGCCCCTGGGAGCGCATGCTCACCCACGCCGTGCACGAGCGCCGGGCAGGCCCGGTGCTCGGCGCCCAGCACTCCACCATACGGCCCACGGACTTCCGCTACTTCGACGATCCGCGAACCTGGACGGATCCGGAGACCCTGCCCTTCCAGCCCGACCGCGTTGCCGGCAACGGCGAGAGCGCCTGCTCCCAGTGGCGGGCCGCCGGCGTTCCGGAGCGGCGCCTCGGTCAGATCGAGGCCCTGCGCTACCTCTACCTGGCAGGCCAGGAGAAGGCGAAGATCGATGGCCGGCCCCGCCATCTGCTGGTGGTGACCAGCTTCTTCAAGGACGAGACCGAGGCCCATCTGCAGCTGCTTGCCGAAGCCGAGGAGCAGGGCCTGCTTGCGGACTTCGACGTCACGGTGAAGCCGCATCCCTACCTGCCCGTGGAGGCGCGCCTGCGCGAGCTTCTGGGCGAAAGGGCGGAGCGCTTCGCCTTCTCGACCGTGCCCGTGGCCGAGGCGCTGGCCTCCTGCCCCCTCGTCTGGGCCTCCAACTCCACCACCGTGGCCCTCGAGGCCGCGGTCAAGGGCCTGCCCGTCATGGTCATGCAGCCATCAGGCGACTTCGACCTCTGCCCCCTGCAGGACGTGCCCGGACTGCCCCGCACAAGCTCCCTGCAGGATCTCAAGGAAGCCCTGGCCACGGCCGCTCCGCTTGAACTTGATCCCAACTATCTGCGCCTCGACACCACCCTTGCCCGCTGGCGGGAGATGCTGGGGCTGAAGCAGGCATAGCGCCTCTTGCGAAGGAGGTTCCCATGATAGGCGCCATCATCGGCGACATGGCAGGCTGCCGGTTTGAAAACCACCCCCATCAGCCAGGCCTCGATCCCCTCGACTTCCCCCTCTTTGCCGAACGCACCAGCTTCACGGACGACACGGTGCTCTCCTTTGCCGTGTGCGAGGCGCTCATGGAGAGCAGTGGCGATCCGGAGCGCATGCAGGAGGCCTGCTGCCGGCGGTTCAAGGAATTCGCCCGCAAGTACCCCCGCGCCGGCTACGGCAGGCGCTTTTGGGAATGGGCCTGCAGCAGAGAGGCCAGGCCCTTCGCAAGCTTCGGCAACGGCTCGGCCATGCGCGTCTCGCCCGTGGGCTGGAGCTTCGAGACGCTGGAGGAGACGGAGTGCATGGCCAGGGCCTCGGCCCTGCCTTCCCGCAGCCATCCCGAGGGGATCAAGGGCGCCTGCAGCGTAGCGGCAGCCATCTTCCTGGTCCGCAAGGGAAAGCGGGCGGAGGAAATCCGCGACCATATCCAGCGCGCCTACGGCTACGACATGGAGCGTCGCCTCCGCGACATGGCAATACGGGCTTCGACTCCACATGCCAGGGCTCGGTTCCGCAGGCCATTATCTGCGCCCTTGAGACGGCAAGCGCCGAAGAAGCCGTCCGGGCCGCCATACTCCTGCGCGACGATGCGGACACGCAGGGTGCCATTGCCGAATCCATAGCCGAAGCCCTGTGGGGCGTGCCTGAGGATTTGAAGAACCAGGCGGAAGCTCGGCTTGACGAGCATCTGCGCGGCTGTCTCCAGCGCTGGCGGCAGTGGCTTGCCGGCCGCAGGGCCTGAGACGGCACCCGCCGTCTTCGGCTTTTTCCGGCTCTGCCGCCTTCCACCGCTCGGAAGGCCGACGTGCTCTTATGGGGCCAGTCCCGGTCGCGGCGTCTGCCCCCGGGCGGACACCATCACCCAAGCATCGCAAGGAGGTTCCCATGATAGGCGCGATTATCGGCGACATGGCAGGAAGCAGGTTCGAGCACCATCCCCACCGGGAAGGCATCGATCCCCTCGACTTTCCCCTGTTCAGCGTCGCTTCCCGCTTCACCGACGACACGGTCATGAGCATTGCCGTGAGCCAGGCCCTCATGGACGCCGGCGGCGATCCGGACAGGATGCGCGAAGCCTGCGCCCTGCGCTTCAAGGAGTTCGGACGCCGCTACCCCCATGCCGGCTACGGCGGGCGCTTCAAGAAGTGGCTCGCCAGCGAGGACTTGAGCCCCCTTGGCAGCTTCGGCAACGGTTCGGCCATGCGCGTCTCGCCCGTGGGCTGGAGCTGCGGCTCGCTGGAGGAGACGGAGCGCATGGCCAGGGCCTCGGCCGAGGCGACCCACAACCATCCCGAAGGCGTCAAGGGCGCCTGCAGCGTGGCAGCTGCCATCTTCCTCGCCCGCCAGGGGCAGAGCCAGAAGGAAATCCGCCGCCATCTCCAGCGCACCTACGGCTACGAGCTGGACAAGAGCCTGGACGAGATAGGCAATACGGGCTTCGACGTGACCTGCCAGGGCTCGGTCCCGCAGGCCATCATCTGCGCCCTTGAGACCTCAAGCTTCGAAGAGGCCGTGAGGTCCGCCATACTCCTGCGCGGCGACGCGGACACGCAAGGCGCAATAGCCGGCTCCATCGCCGAAGCCCTATGGGGCGTGCCCCAGGAGCTGTTCAACGAGGCGACGCGGCGGCTTGACCGCTTCCTGCTCGATGGCCTTGGGCGCTGGCTCGCCTGGATTGGCCAAGGCCAGCCCGGCCTGCGGCAGTAGCCGGCCGGACCGCCCCCCTTCCCTGCCCTGTGCCCGGATGCCGGCGCGCCCGCCGGGATCAAAGCCTAGCGGGCGCATCGAGAAAGGATGCCGGAGAGGCAGGTGGAAGGAGAGGGCTAGGGATACGCTGAACAATTCGGC
>ODAI012228235.1_pt1 | contig 45215 bp, 37 predicted proteins | sample 1539321 | NCBI WGS metagenome assembly ODAI01 (sample SAMN02144231, study PRJEB22623) | gut metagenome | biome: sheep rumen | host: Ovis aries | place: New Zealand
GATCTCGTGGATAAAGAAGATAAAATCCTTCTTTCCGGTAGGCTTGTACTCGTCTAAAGTCCTTATTCCTTCAGCCTTTACGCCAAGTTTTTCCGAGTCTGAGATAAACATCTCGATCATCTTGGTATTTTCGTTCAATACAAAGGCGCGAATATTTTCAGCATCTTTAACTTCAAGTTGCCTTCGGTCGTCTAAAACCTTTTGCGGAATCGAGAAATAAAAGTCCGAACCCACTCCGTACTCGCTTGTAACTCCGATAGTTCCGCCCATAGCTTCACAAAGCTTTTTGGATATTGCAAGTCCAAGGCCCGTTCCTTCCACAACGCGGTTTCTTTTTGAATCAACCTGTTCAAAGCTTCTGAAAAGCTTAGGAATATCCTCCTGTTTGATTCCCGTACCGGTATCGCGGATGTGATAATTCATCATCACATTTTTATCGTCGATCCTGTCGCAGGAGATGTTTATATGGACAACTCCCTTCGGAGTAAACTTGATAGCGTTATTGGCAAGATTGATGATGATCTGCCTGATGCGCATCGCATCTCCCAAAAGGGCGTAGGGTACATCGTAATCGCTCGTAACAAAAAGCTCGATCTTTTTGTCCCCTATACGGTTTTGAAGGATATTCGCAATATCATTTATCTCGGAAAGGGGCTCATATCTGTCCGGAAGAATCTCCATTTTTCCGGCCTCGATCTTTGAAAAATCAAGGATATCATTGATGATATTAAGAAGATTTTTACCGGATGTCTGAATCTGGCCGATGTAGTCAACAACATTCGCCGGCAGCTCTTCTCTTAAGGCAAGCTCCGCCATTCCGATAACGGCGTTCATAGGCGTACGGATCTCGTGGCTCATATTCGCCAAAAAGTCGGACTTCATCTTGGCCGCACGCTCAATCTCCTCGCTCGCCTCCTTGATTGCTCCGATCTTCATCAAAGTATCCGTAGTATCGTGGAGAATATAGATCGTTCCGAGGAAATGCTTATTGTCCCAAAGCTCCATCTTGCGGGCTCTGTAATATGTTTCTCCATGTTCATCTCCGAGAACGATAACCTCCAGTCCCTCGATGTTCATAGTGTTTTGGATCCATCCGTCAAGAGTTTCCTTCTTTCCGAATATCTCCATCATCTCTTTATTTACAGCCTTACGTATAACCTCATTCATATATAACAGATGGTTATATTCATCATATAGGATAAAGGCATCATTCATCTCATCCGCAAAGCGCATAAGCGACGAATCCTTCAGTTTCTTTACGGGATAATAAGTTGTAATATAGAGATAGAAAATACAGATCGGCGTCATTGCAAGGCAAAGGATCCAAGTCGGCCAGTAATAAACGCTGATAATATATTCAAGAATCGCATAAAGGCTTTCAACTATGATAATGGCAAGGTATCTGTTTCTGAAAGTTGACGCCGTCCTAAGCGCGCCGATGATGCAAAGGGCTATAATAAGAATCGTGCTTACGAAATAAAAGCCTCTGAAGGCGCCGAATCCCCAAAATACAGAGTTTTGGGACGATGCACCGGCAACCCACCAGAGTTTTCCGAAAGCTATCTTCTTTTCGAAGAGAATAAGATTTGCGCCCGCTATGAAGTAATTGCAGGCAAGGATCAGTATCTGATAAATGTTAATAAGACCTACGGGAATGATAAAGAGCCAGAGCCTTTTACTCTTGCTCATGATCAGGATCATTAAAACCGCACTCAAATAGAATACTATATGACAGATATAGTATATCGTAAGGTAGCGCCTTGCCGCCGCAATTCCGTTGCTGTCAAGCAAAAAGAAAGTAACAACATTAGCAACCACAAGGGCAGCGGACATCAGCGCATATCCGATATTTCTTCTTTTGTCCCTTACCCCGAAAACAAAACAGATAACGGCGTTCAGGGCAAAAACAAGGAAAAACACTCGAAGCATCATATTATTTTATCCTTAACGAATAAGACTTAAAAGGTCTGCATCATACGTGTCTCTAAAAATCTCAGTTGCTCCCGAAGTAGCCTTTTTAAACTCGTACAGATTGGGAGACGTAATATTCATTCCAAGCTCAGAAAGCTTATCTACATACTCTTCCGTCTGGCTCTTTATAAGCTCACGGTTTTTTTTCTGTGCCTTTTCGGCAGCGGCTTTAATGATCTCTTTATCGCCCTCCGAAAGCTTACTCCAGATGTCTTCTCTTATAACAAAAAGGAGCACGTCATAGCTGTGGTTGGTAATAGCGAGATTCTTTTGAACCTCATAAAGCTTGCTGTTGTATATAACGGGAATAGGGTTTTCCTGAGCTTCAAAAGTACCGTTCTTTAGAGCGTCGTAAAGCTCATTAAAGGGAAGAACCTTAGGCTCGGCGCCGAGCATCAGCATAGTCTGCATAACGATCTGGTTCTCGGGAGTACGGATAATCAGCCCGTCCATATCTGAAACGGAATTAATGGGTCCGAAATTCTCGGATGTGGTAATACATCTGAAGCCGTTGTCGTAATGGCCGATAACGCGGATATTGTTTTCGGGGAGCTCACTCTCCGCCTTTTGCTCTACTTCTCCGTCTACGAAGTACCAGGCATCCTCAAAATTGCTAAAAAGGAAAGGGAAAGCAGATATTCCAACATTTGGATCGTAGCTCGAGAAATTTCCCGCACTGGAAGCTGTAATATCAACCGTTCCGTTTACAATGCCTTTAATAAGGTCGGAATCAGCGCCAAGCTCGCTGTCCGTATAAATGTCAATGGTTATTCTTCCGTCTGTATTTTTTTCAACCTCTTCCTTGAAGAGCTTAGTGGCAATAACTCTGGGATCGGACTCACCTGTAGAAAAGCCTGCCTTAAGATTAACGGTATCGATAACCTTATCCTCCGAAGCGCAGGCACAAAGAAGTCCAAAGACGCAAACAGCGCCAAGTGATATAAGAAACTTTTTAAATCTCATGCAGTTCACCTCCGGTAAAATTTCGAGCAGTAAAACATAAAACTAAAAAGTCAGTTTAATTATACCACAAAGCGCTTATTTGTACAAAAAATTATAAAAATTTTATAAACTAAATGTATTTAAGAAGCTCGGATCTTACTCCGTCAAGGCCTCTTCTTGTAAGGCCGAAATTCATCTCCTTGTAAGACCAGGTTGCACGACCTATTCCGTAATGTTCGAAGGCGGCATTGATAGCCTTGTACCATTCGATAACATCCTCAGGCTCGGCAATATCGATAACTCCGTACTCGCCGCAGTAAAGAGCTGTACCCCGCTCGTTTGCGATCCTTACAGGCTCTTCAAATCTCTTTATAAAGTATTCGGCATCAACTTTTTTATCGGGGGATGTCGGAATGTGCATCATCTCAAGTATAGCGGGAGCCTTCTTTTCAATCGTATCCTTCATCTCGCCGAGAGTCATATCAATACCGATCCTAAGGTCCAGTGGAAGTCCCTTAACCCAGTGTGCACCCTGATGAGTAAAGATCATCGGATCGTAGCAGTGGAAATTATAAACGATATTTTCATCAAAAGGAGCCGCAAGATCCTTAAGCGCGTCTCCCGAATTGTTCCAGTATCCGCCGAGCAGGATCTTTACAGTAGGTGCTATAGCCCTTATACGCTTTATACACTCGGTTGAAACTCTGTTCCAGGTATCTGAATAAGACTGATCCGTAACCTCGTTTAAAAGCTCAAATACCAGCCTGTTTTCATACTTTGAATATCTCTTTGCAAACTCTTCCCAAAGCCTGTAGAATCGCTCCTGGTACTCTTCATTAAAGAAAAATCCCCTCTCTCCTTCCCCGTCATCAAAGGAATAACCAAAGGTTTTGTGAAGATCGAGCACCATATTAAGTCCGTACTTTCCGCACCACTTAACAGCTTTGTCGATGTATTTAAACCCGTCCTCTTTATAGTTTCCCTTTTCATCCTCAACAAGGTCGTAATCAACCGGAATCCTGACATGATCCGCGCCCCATGCGGCAACGGTCTCAAAATCCTTCTCGGTAATAAAATTATCGTATCTTTCCTTTGTGTGGTTGCACTGTGAAAGCCAGCCTCCGAGGTCGATTCCCTTAACATATCCTTCCAACTTTTTAACCATAAAAACCTCCGTAAGTAATCGGCAAAGCCGACAAATTTAAGCAAAACTCGTGTCCTTTTGCAAACCATATACGTATTTCATATACGATTTTAATATAGATCTGTTTTGCAAGCATATAACATTCGTTGCCGAAATATCATATAAGTGTTATATTGTTAATATCCCGCGGGAAAAAAGGAGAAAACAATGGCTTACAATCGCGAATTTACCGATCAGCTCTTAAAAAGACTCGAAAACAACGAGCCCCATATAGATTATAAAAACGAGATACGTTTCTACGACCTTATAGCAGAAGGAAATATCGAAGCTGTAACGCAGATTGCCCTTTCGCCGGTAGAGAAAAGTACGTATGAGAACAGGATCTTCGGCCATCTCTCCGACGATCCCATCCGTAATATCAAGTACCATGTTGCCATTTCAACCGCTCTCGTAACAAGATACTGCATTAAAAGCGGCCTCGACCCCGAGGTGGCTTATACCTTAAGCGACGTTTATATCTACAAGATGGACCAGATGTCTGGCGCCGACGATATCATCTCTCTCCACGGTCAGATGCTTATAGACTTTACAAAGCATATGGCAGCTCTCCCCAAGAAAAACGTATACTCTCTCCAGACCGCTCAGGCTATGAACTATGTGGGGAGTCACTATACGGAGGAGATCAACGTGGAATCCGTTGCGGATGAATTAAAAATAAACAGAAGCTATCTCTCGAAACTTTTCAAAAAAAATACCGGCATATCTCTCGGCCACTATATCCGTATCACCAGAGTAAAGGCCGCAGCCAATATGCTGGAATTCTCGGATTATTCAGCCTCGGAGATCGCCGAATATCTGCATTTCTCATCTCAAAGCCATTTTATCAAATGCTTTAAGGAAGAAATGGGATGTACCCCGGCCCAGTACCGAAATACATCCCACCCCTCAATATAGGAAGATGAAAAAGAAATATGTATTCTTTTCGTCGGTTATTATATTTAAAAGAATAATTAAATGATATCACATTTGTTGTTTTTGTATCAAAAATATGTACATCGTTTGATGTCGAATCATATCATTCGACATCTAATCTGTAAACTTTTGACTTAAACACAGCTCCATCCTTTAAATAAACTCTGGGGAGTCTGTCTGTAATTAGACAAACAAATTCATAATTAAATCTTCCGGAAAGATTTCCGATCTCTTCGGCGGTAATGCATTCATCGCCCTGTCTTCCCAAAAGAACAACGCTGTCCCCGCACTTTACTTCGGGTAATTCCGATACATCCACCATAAACTGGTCCATGCAGATACGTCCGATGATGGGGCATCTTTTGCCTCTTATAAGTACGCTTCCCTTTCCGGTAAGCATTCTGGGATAACCGTCGCCGTATCCTAATGGAACGGTGGCAACCTTCGTATCCTTAGTCGCCGTATAAAGGCCTCCGTAGCTTACGCTCTGTCCCTTGTGGAGAGTCTTTATAAACGAAATATGGCTGTGAAGGGACATAACCGCCGTAAGGTCGATTTCGCCAACGGTTACTTCGTCCGAGGGCATCATTCCGTACATAGTAATGCCGGCCCTGACCATATCCATATTGGCTTCCTTAAGTTCCAGGATTCCTGCGCTGTTAGAGCAGTGTCTTATGGGAACTCTGTAGCCAAGTTCCTTTTCGATCCTCTCGCAAAAAGCCTTAAAGCAGGAAATCTGTCCCTTAACATTTGTCTTGTCAAACTCATCAGCCTTAGCAAAATGGGTAAAGATTCCGGCAAGTTCAAGCTCATCTCTTGATAAAACATCCCTCACAAACTCAAGGCCTTCATCATCGGGGAAGATTCCTATCCTTCCCATACCGGTATCGACTTTTATATGTACCTTTAGCTTCTTTCCTACTTTTCTGCAGGCCTCGCAAAGACCGTCAAGGCTGTCTTTTCTAAATACAGCAGGGCTTATATCGTTTTTAACCAATTCTTCAAAGCTGTAAGGGAAAGTATATCCCAAGACAAGAATAGTCTTTTTAAGTCCGGCAGCGCGCAGCTCTAATGCCTCCTCGGCGGAAGCAACCGCGTAACCTTCCACATAGGGAAGCTTCTCAAGCACCCTGCCTATCTGAACGGCGCCGTGTCCGTAGGCGTTTGTCTTTACAACTCCAAGCATCTTTGTACCGGGATTAAGAGCTTTATGCATCGATTCCATATTGCTCTCAACCGCGTCAAGATTTATAACCGCATATCCTCTTGCAAGGTCAGTAAGCTTTGATGCAAACTGCTCCTCGTTAAAGGGGACGCTTTTTATCATGTTTTGATTATTTGATTTATCTTTAAAATTTCCTGTATTTTCTATGTCCATAAGGTTAATTCCTTACTTCTGTTCTATTCTTTTTTATCTTCGCTCTCGGCTTTCTTTTTCTCAAGCTCAGCCTTGGGGATGGGATGATGTTCCTCAGGATTATACCTTAAGTCAAATACTTCCACAACCTCAGGTCCGAAAATATCATGCATATAAGAGTATATCTGGTGGTTCTTGGCTTCCTTTTCCTGCTTGCGGATAAGGTTCTTTTTAAGCTCGATACGTACTCCCGTAAGCCACTCGTCAAGCTCTTCAATATCATCGGTATTGTCCTGCATCGTCTCGTAGCAATGCTCCATAGTAAGAAGCATCAGCTTTTTGTTGACATCCGCTATCTGTTTGGGGAGATCTACGATCTCATCCTCGTATTCATCCAGCTTACGGTTACAGTCTTCAACAAGGCGCTTGTTGTCCTGAATCTTTTTCTCGGAATCGGAGTTCCCACCGGAGGACTCGTCCACAAGTGAAACGATCTCTTCCATAAGGCGCTTTTTAAGCTTTTTAATTTCCTTTGTCTCCGAATTAACCTTTCCCTGGCGTTTTAAAAGCTCGTTGAGCTCATCCTCAAGAGGCTTGACATTCGCTCTACCGACTTCGTCTAAAAGCTTGTACCATTTATTGTCAAGGGTTAAAACGGGAATATCCCTGCCCACCAGAGAATCTTTAAATGAATTTTCTTTATCTTTCCCCGATCTGTTACCCATAGCGTACCCCTTAAAGCCGATTACTTTTTCTTGGAACCGTTGTAGCGGCTGATGTTGTAGGAAAGCTTCATAAGACTGTCAGATAAATGTACGTTCTCAACCTGCACTCCCTTAGGTACATCAAGGTCTACATGCGCAAAGTTCCAGATACCTCTGATCCCGTTTGAAACAAGCATATCAACAAGTCCTACGGCCCCCGTCTTAGGGATGGTAAGAACCGCGATCTCAACGGGATTTTCCTTTAAAAAGCCCTCAAGCTCTTCTATTCTGCGGATCTTTACTCCTCTGACTTCTATTCCTTCGAGCTCCGGATTCATATCGAAGATACCTTTGAAAATAAAGCCCCTTCTCTCGAAATTAAGATAGTTTCCAAGGGCTCTTCCAAGGTTTCCGGCGCCGATGATGATGAAGCTGTGCTCATGGTCAAGGCCAAGGATCTTGCTGATCTCGGTATAGAGATAGTCAACATTGTATCCGTATCCCTGCTGTCCGAAGCCACCGAAATTGTTAAAATCCTGGCGGATCTGGGAAGCGGTAACCCTCATCAGGGCAGAAAGCTCCTGGCTGGAAACACGCTCTACTCCATTTTCTCTAAGATCTCCAAGATAACGTAAATATCTGGGCAGACGGCCGATAACCGCCTGTGAAATTCCTTTATTCTGCAAAATATACAACCTCCAAACGATAGATTGTTACAAAATTACCAATCTATATTTTAGGTAAATCGGAGACTAAAGTCAATGGTGTTGACAAGCCTTAAGGAAAAAAGATAAAATTTATTGGATATGCACTAAAGCTAAACGATTATAAAACTATAAGCGAAAGATTAATCTTTTGGTATAAAGGAATAGATATGTTACTTTCAGTTCAGAATATAAAAGTTGAATTCGTAACCGGCGTCGTTTTAAACGATGTCAGTTTCCATATTGAGCGGGGCGAAAAAGCCGCTATCGTAGGCATAAACGGAGCCGGAAAAACCACACTGCTTCGCGCTATTGTGGGGGAGCTTTCTCCCGACAGCGGACTTTCCGTTTTCGAAAAGGATTCAAGCTTCGGATACCTTGCGCAAAATGCAAATGTCAATACCGAAAACTCCATCTTCGACGAGCTTTTAGAGGTAAAAAGCGACATTATAAATATGGAAAAGCGTCTCAGGGAGTTCGAAGAAAAGATGAGCAGCGTAACAGGGGATGAGTTAAACGCTCTCCTCGAAAAGTACGAATCCCTCTCCCATTCTTTCAAGCTCTTAGGCGGCGAGACCTATATGTCCGAAGTATATGGCGTACTTACGGGTCTCGGCTTTTCGGAAGAGGACTACGCCAAAAAGATTGCTACACTCTCGGGTGGTCAAAAGACAAGAGTCGCTTTAGGTAAGATGCTCCTGCAAAGCCCGGATCTCATAATCCTTGACGAGCCTACAAACCACCTTGACTTATCTTCCATCACATGGCTTGAAACATATCTTAAAAACTACAAAGGTGCTGTACTCATCGTTTCCCACGACAGATATTTCCTGGACAAGATAGTGACAAAGGTTATCGAGCTTGAAAACGGAAATGCCCAGGTTTATTCCGGCAACTACTCCGACTACTCCGTAAAAAAGGAACAGCGCCGTATCGCCGAACTTAAAGCCTACCTCAACCAGCAGGCGGATATAAAGCATCAGGAAGCTGTTATCGAAAAGCTAAAGAGCTTTAACAGAGAAAAATCCATAAAGCGTGCCGAGAGCCGCGAAAAGATGCTAGGTAAAATAGACCGCCTGGAAAAGCCCGCAACGGTTGACGCGGATATGAAGCTTGTTTTAACGCCTCATCTCCAGAGTGGAAACGATGTATTAACCGTAGAAGGCCTTGCCAAGAGCTATGGCTCCTTAAAGCTTTTTGAAAATGTTAATTTCGAGATAAAGCGCGGTGAGCACGTTGCAATCCTTGGAGATAACGGAACGGGCAAGACTACTCTTCTTAAGATATTAAACGAGCTTGAAACAGCCGACTCCGGCTCCTTTACATTAGGCTCAAAAGTTGAGATCGGATACTATGACCAGGAGCACCACGTCCTCCATCCGGAGAAAAATCTCTACGAAGAGATTGCTGACGAATACCCCTATCTTACGATTACAGAGATCAGAAACACTCTCGCCGCATTCCTCTTTACGGGAGATGATGTATTTAAGCTTGTTGGGGATTTAAGCGGCGGAGAAAGAGGCCGTCTTTCTCTTGCAAAGCTGATGCTGAGTGACTGTAACTTCCTGATACTCGACGAGCCTACAAACCATCTTGATATCCGATCAAAGGAAATCTTAGAGACCGCTATAAACAGCTACGAGGGTACAGTTCTATACGTTTCCCACGACAGGTACTTTATAAACAAGACTGCCTCAAGGATACTTGAACTTACAGGAAAGGGATTTGTAAACTTCATCGGCAATTACGATTATTATCTCGAAAAGCATGAGGATGTTATAAAGGCTGCGGCCTCGGTCGGAACTATAAGTCTTGATGCAGGGAAAGAATCTAAGAGCGCCACGAAAGAAGAAACCGCTTCCGCTACGGACTGGAAGGCACAAAAAGCGCAAGCTGCGGAGCAGCGAAAGAAGGAAAATGCACTGAAAAAGTGTGAGGAAGAAATCGCGCGGCTCGAAACAGAGCTCGAAGACACGGATACACAGCTTTCAGATACAAGCAACGGAAATAATGTGGCGCTCCTTCAAGATCTTACAAAGAAGCGCGAAGAAATCTCGGGCAAGCTTGAAAAACTCTACGAGGAGTGGGAAACCTTAGCAGAATAACCCCCGCCGTTGAGATACATACGCGAACTTGCCATCAAAGTTACGACGCCCAGCATATCATGATAATTTCAGCATCGCCTCTCGGCTATGACGTCCTCGAAGCAGCGGTACTAGACTCATACTTCGCTGATGCTCGTATTCGTCAAGTGCCGGCCTCGGACACATTGCTGAAATCATTCATGACAAGCCGGGCGCCTGTTTTCGATGAGCTATTAGATACACCCGCTTAGCTTTTAAGGTTCAAGCGAAGCAGTAAGTATTATACCTGCCTTCGCCTATCAGAAACTCAAGCCGGAAGATGCATACGCATACCTTCTGAGCACCTAGAAGATGCCTTTAGCGGAGGCGAAATCTGTCCCGAAGTTCTAAGCGAATACGTAAAAACAACGGGCTTCCAATGGAGCCCGTTTTTAGTATGCTCATAGATTCTCGGGCGACATTCCGCCGGGGCGTTATCTTCGCGATGAAGGTAGCGTATGTATCTCGCCGGCGTGGTTTATAATGAATCAAAAGTCTCACGAATGGCCTTGATGAAGTCGAGGGAATTGAGAATCGTAGGATTCTCGCAGGTAGAGATGAGGGATAATGACTTGGTCATCTTGCCGTCCTCGATAGTCTTGATGCAGGCCTTCTCAAGCTTGTCGGCAAAGGCTGCAAGCTCAGGAATATTATCAAGCTCTCCTCTCTTTCTGAGGGCTCCGGTCCATGCAAAGATCGTTGCGATGGAATTCGTTGAAGTCTCCTCGCCCTTAAGATACTTGTAGTAATGACGCTGAACTGTTCCGTGTGCAGCCTCGTACTCGTATACGCCCTTGGGTGAAACAAGTACGGAAGTCATCATTGAAAGATCTCCGTAAGCTGTAGCCACCATATCGCTCATAACGTCGCCGTCGTAGTTCTTGCAGGCCCAGATAAAGCCGCCTTCGCTTCTGATAACTCTGGCAACGGCATCGTCGATAAGAGTGTAGAAATACTCGATTCCAAGCTCTTCAAACTTAGCCTTATAATCCTTCTCATAGATATCAGCAAAGATATCTTTGAAATTATGGTCATACTTCTTGGAGATAGTATCCTTCGTAGCAAACCAGAGATCCTGCTTGGTATCGATAGCGTAATTAAAACAGCATCTTGCAAAGCTCTCGATAGACTTGTCTGTGTTGTGAATACCCTGGATGATTCCGGGTCCCTTGAAGTCATGGATAGTCTCTCTTGTAACGGTTCCGTCGGCTGCGGTAAAGACGATCTCAGCTTTACCTTCTCCGGGAATTTTCATCTCAACATTTTTATATACATCACCATATGCGTGACGCGCCAGGGTAATAGGCTTTGTCCAGTTGCTTACGTAAGGAACGATGCCCTTTACAAGGATGGGCGCACGGAATACGGTTCCGTCAAGGATACTTCTGATAGTGCCGTTGGGGCTCTTCCACATCTCCTTAAGATTGTACTCTGTCATACGAGCCGCATTGGGGGTAATGGTGGCACATTTAACGGCTACGCCATACTTTAATGTAGCATTTGCCGAATCTACCGTTACCTGATCGTTTGTCTCGTTTCTGTGCTCAAGGCCAAGATCGTAATACTCTGTCTTAAGATCGATATAAGGGGTAAGAAGCTCATCCTTGATCATCTTCCAGAGGATTCTTGTCATCTCGTCTCCGTCCATCTCAACGAGGGGTGTGGTCATCTGAATCTTGCTCATTTTTAGTATCCTTTCGCAGATAGTTATTTATTTTGTAAAACCGCTCTTAATGAGGTTTTCATATGCATTGATGATATGCTCATGCGCAAGCTTTTCCGCAAGGTCGCCGTCTTTGTCTCTGATGGCTACCATGATTCCTTCATGCTCAAGATTGGACTTAGGTCCTCTTGCGCTTGAAAGAGTCTTCTTACGGACTCTTATAACGTACTGGTGGAAGTCCTTAAGCTGGTGCTCAAGCATCTTGCTTCCGCTGGCTTCGTACATTATTTCATGAAAACGGTTATCAAGATCCGCTAACTGCTCGTAATGTCCCTTCTCAGAATGGAACTTAGCGAGATATACATTCTCTTCCATCTCCTCGAGCTGAGCCGGTGTGATGTGCTCTGTAGCCCATCTTGCGGCAAGGCCTTCCAGTCTTGAACGGATCATATAAATATCCTTTACGTCCTTTTCGGAGATACCGGTCACGTAAGCTCCCTTATTGGGAACGATTCTTATAAGTCCCTCAAGCTCAAGCTGACGGAAAGCCTCTCTTACGGGAGTACGGGACACGCCCAATTCCTCACCGATGGCTACTTCTCTGAGTTCTTCGCCTTCCTCATATTTTCCGCTGAGAATATCTTCTCGAAGTCTTGAAAATACTCTGCCTCTCAGGGAGTATTTATCTGTTACTTCCTGTTTTAAATCACTGTCACTCATATTTTTCCTCTTTTATAAGTACTTTGACCGCAGATATGTATTATTGTATACAATCGTACATTAAAAGTCAACAAGTACAATTATACCACCATTATAATTATTCTCAATAACAAAAATAGCAGGTTATTGTTTTTAATTGTTTTTTCAGTGGATCGGAACGAGTTTTCCGTGAAGAACGCTTCTGGCATTTTCAAAAACATATGCACAGGTAGAAAGCATTACGTATCTCTCATCTCCGGGAAGGGAAACCTCGCTTGTAAAAGCGGACTTTGACTTAACCCTTCCGAGATAGGAATCCATCTCCTCACAGGGCGAAAGCACCGCAATGTAAGAATCTGAGCCCGCCGCCGTTGTATAGGCGCTGAAGAGTTCGATCATAAAGGTCTCCTCCGGGGTATAGAGATACATATAGGGATGCTCCTCGTAATATTCCGCATTTTGCCATTTGGACAGAGAAGCAAACATAGAACCATCCTTCATATGATGACCGTAGATTATGGTATTAGAATCAACAAAATCGTCTCTGTTGGCGCACTCTACAAAGATAGAGCCCGCCGCAGAGGATTCTTTTTTGTAATTTCTGTGGAGATAATAATCATTATCATCAGCTTTTAAGATCGGGTAATTGATAACAGTATCCGGACAGTAGATCCAGCCGATGATATCAGGATTAAGCTCCTGTAGGCTATCAAAATCAACCTCTATGGAGTCAGGGTATCTGTCTAAGAAGGTCTCCTCTTCCTCTGCCGGCTGCGCGGGAGCAGCCTGCTCCGATACGGACTTCTCCGGCTCCTTAACATATTCACTTACGGCCTCTTGATAAGTATCTGCGTCCTTCTTATACCCGATATAGGTGTATGCGATATAAGAAGCAGCTCCGACAAATACAAGCAGGGCTACAATAAATACAATTCTGAATATGACTCTCTTCATAAAGGTTCTTAAATCTTTCTTTTATTTATTCTCTGAGCTGTCCTTTTCCTCGGACTCCCGGGTTTTATCTGCTTTTTCGCTCCTAAGATTCGAGCCTACCAGCATCAGCACAAAGCTTGCAGCCAAGATTGCAAAAAGGATTATCTTTCCCTTAAGGCTTGTAAAAAATACAAAGAATCCGCCGAGATAGGGAATCGAGAATCTTACGTATCCAAGTAAGGAGCCGTATCTTACGGGGGTGGGATCAGCCTCTGCATTGGCATCACCTTTGGTTATAAACTCCTCGTCGTTTAACCTGTTCTCAAGTACTCTGTGAGTAACGGTCATACCGTTTTGGTTAAAGACAATGATATCCCCTTCGTAGATCGCTTTGGGGTCTTCCTCGGTAACATACACAATGCTGCCGGTCTTTAAAGCAGGCTCCATAGAGCCGCTTTCAACATTGTAGATCTTTATTCCCGCAATACGGGGTGCGGTTACGGGAAGGCATAAAAGGATTATTAATATTATTCCGATGGTTCCTATCACAGAACAAAAGACGGAAATGACTTTCCCGCCTTTTGCCCCGGAACCGTTCTTAGTTCCGTTATTACTCATCTTTTTTATTCTTTAAACTCCTTTTGATAAATAAGAAGTATGCAGCTGCGCCGAGTATTACGGCAATTCCTGCACAGATCACGATCTTTGTCCAAACGGGGATACTGGTAAAGAATGCGGAAGGTGACTCGGTACTAATTCCGAGATCGTCCATAAGGCCTCCGAAGATTCCGTTACCATCGGATAAAGCTGCCTCTTCATCACGGATGTCAAGGATTTCAGCAGGGCCCTGGGGCTCCTCTTCTAAAGGTGCATTCTCATCATTGATATCAGCATTTGCTCCGCCTTCTCCGGCTCCGGCACCTGCTCCGCCGCCTCCGCCGGCCTGTCCGCCGTCTCCGGGGATAACATATACGCCGGCATCTCCGGTAATTCCTCTATTGATAACGCCAAGATCGGTATATCCGAGATAGTTCTCGGGAAGCTCCGATAAAGGAGTATAAACGAATCTGAAGACGTTGTCCTTAGGATCCTTGAAAAGGGTACCGGTAAGGTTGTAGGCCTGAGGAAGGTATCCGTCAATATAGACAAAGGCTATTACAGGTCTGTCACCAACGTTTCCGTGGTGGGTCTCTGTAGGGAGAAGCTGGTTTCCACGGTTGTCGAAGTATTCGATGGTGTAGGTGACAATATCCGCAAGGAGTGCATATCCTACAACATAATCGATATCTCTGTTAACCTGGAAAGAGTTGGTAGAGATGGTATTGTTGTCCATACCGCTCTCTCTGATTCCCTTAACGTAATACTTGCTTCCGTCGGATAAATCTACGGACTTATTATCAAATGTGATTCTGTCTCCGTAAGATAATCCGTCTACGGTTATAACAGACTTTTCTGCGTTCATAGAAACGTTTGGAGAAGTCTGGATTCCATTCTTGTCATAAACTGTAACACCTGCGGAATTGAATGTTCCCTGGGATCCCACGAGGAATCTTACGGTGTACTTGTAGTTTGTAGCTGCCTGTGAAGGTATGTATGAGGAAGCAAGTACGGCAATACCTGCCATAATTCCAAGAAATGCTCTGACAAATCTCTTCATCATGCCTTGCCCCCCTTTCTCTGCTTTCTGCGCTCGGAAACACCTACGAAGCCAAGTACTATAAGTACTGCTGCGGATACGCCTCCTGCAATAAAGAAAGGTTTAAGATTGGTATCATCACCGGTCTTTACATATCTGGGGTTAACGTTATCCTGAGTGTCAGTTCCGCCGTTGTCATCGCGCTCACCTGCTGTGCGGAGCATTACGGCGAAATTCATCTGAAGGTCGGCTAATGTATCCTGATAATCGTTACCCTGGGTCTCACCGTCAAGCTCGATCTTAAGGGTGATCCTTCCGGTCTGTCCCTTATCAAGGGTATCGAGGAAGAAGAAATCCTTTAAAGACTCAGTTGCCTGGTGAAGTCCGACTCCGGCTGCCGATACGCCTTCACCTCCGACGGTTTCGCTGTCAAAGATTGTTGAGACAGCGCCCGTAGGTGAAGTGTATGTAAGCAGATAGGTATATGCACCGCCTTTAGTACCGCTGTTCTTGCTTCTGTCTTCCAGTGAATGGAGGACTTTATTGGTCATATACCAATCTGTGGTTGTGTCGTTTTGGTTGCCGAGGGTCACAGTGAAGATTGCGGTATCGCCGGGCTGCATTCCGGAGATTGAATCTGTCATCTCAGATGATTTGAAGGAACTTTCCATCTTGTCATCTGCGGTAAAATATACATTCCAGGTGTCCTTTCCGTATATGGTATCGGCCATAGCGGAAATAGGAAAGCTTAGGGTAAGGACTATGGAAAGTATTGCAGATATTAGTTTCTTTTTCATTTTTCTGCGCTCCTTTCCTTAGTTTTTAAGAGATAGTGTGCCGTCAGCGGCAATCACGATCTCTCGTCCCCAAACGCTCTTGGCAGCTTTCTCTGCGTTGTGGTTCTGAATAGCATTTACAACAGCTTCAACAACAAAGCTTGTTCCGTCGTACTCGTAGGTCGTGGTAAGTGTCTTGTAATGCTTACCGTCCGCATCATATCTGTCTCCGATAGTCTGCGTAACCTTTGTTGCGAGCATATCGTTTATCTTTATGCTCTCGGTAAAGGGAGCCGACGTCTCTCCGGTCTTTAAAAGCTTTGTGTAGTAGAGAACCGTTCTCTCCGGTGTTGAGCTCTCGGTATCGATGATCCAGTCGGTTCCGATATTAACGTATTTAAGCTCTATCAGGTCGGGGTCAAGATTCGACAGCTTCACGCCGTTTTTGTCAACCCAGTACTTGTAGATGATTACTCTGTTGTAAGTATTGATACTGTTTTCCGGATCCATACCACTGTTTGTGATATTTAAAACTTCGGGATATTCAACCCCAAGCTTTATTTCCTCTCCGTCAGGCACCATATCAACAAGAAGCGCTCCTCTATGCTGGTGCCAAACGTAATCGCTGTTTGGAACATAGTCTCTGTAGGAGATTGGCTTTCCGTTCTCGCTGATGGTAACGCCGATATCGTGCATGCTTACCTGGCTGGTATAATTCTCGGAGTAGTATGTAAGAGCCGCTCTCGTTCCTCCTACGGAAGAAAAGATAAGGAGTCCTGCGCCTACTGCAAATGCTGCTGCGGAGAATGCTTTTGAAGTGATAATCTTTTTAAACTTATTCATTATTTATCACCCTCCTCCTCGTAAGTTACATCCAGCAGCTCGCTCCAGTCTGCGTATGCTGTACCGTCTGCTGCGAACTTTACCTTAGTAGCCTCGTAGATAACAACTACGTTAAAGCTTTGAGGATCAACGCCTGCGGGGATGTTTGAAATCTTTACATCAATCTCTGCCGTTGACTCACCGGGCTTAATAGGGTCGCTGTAGTAGTAGAAGCCGTCGCTTGCGGGAGTCCATCTCGCATCTCCGATATACTGAAGATTAACAGTCGATCCTGCAAATGCCTTTACCCTGATGTATACATCGTCGAGGGAATCAGCTCTGTTTTTGATGACAACCTTCTTTGTCCAGTCCTCGAATTCCTCGGGGATCTCCTCGTAATGTCCGAGGTGGATCGCATATCCGCCCATTGCCCTTTCGTATGTTGAAAAGTAAGCGAAAGCCGAACCGATGGATGCTGTCATTATCAGTGCCGCACAAGCAGCGGTTAAAATCAAACTCTTCTTTTTCATCTTAGTTTGTCTCCTCTCTGCTGTCCGTATACTTTGACCATGTGTATTTAGGTAATCCGTTTTCATCAAGAACTACATTTCCGTTGGCATCAAGAACGGGATCGAAGTGGTTTGTGAGCGCTCCGCAGTGCTTATCGCGGTGCTCATAATCATTTACGAAGGTAACGGTTACAAGGTCGTCCGCAAGGATCACAACCTGCTGTGTTTCATCGGATACAAGCTTGTAATTGCATCCCGAATAAACTTCGGTTACGGTTACATCGCATCCTGCGGGAAGCTTATCGATTATAAGCTCTTCTTTTCCTGTCTTAGAGAACCTAAGTGTATATACATTTGAAAATACTGTCTTTATCTCATCCCCAACCTTCTTTTTTGCGTCTACGGAGAAGATGAAGTAGGTATCTTCACTCTTTTCGTATGTAAGAAGATCCTTGATTATCTTGAGTTTTCCGTATCTGGGCTCCCATGAGGGCTTAAGACTGATCGTAGCGCTGTAGATCCAATCGGTATTGGCTGCAGTGTTGATCTCTCCGGTTACGGGATCCGGAGCCTTTGTGGGAAGGGCAACAACCTCAGGTACAAACTTATAAACGTTTGCATCTCCGTAAGCAACGGTTACGATATCCTTTTTCGTAGTGGTATTGCCGTTTGCATCAGTTACGGTGCTTTCGGTTTCATCGAAGTAATCTATAACTGCGCTTCCTCTTGCAAGAACAAGATAAAGGCCACCCTTTAATCCGGGAATCTCCTTTCCGGCTTTTTCGGTTGCATCGGGAGTGATGGGCGTCGCAGTCTTTTGGCTATCCTTTACGATGCCGGCTGCTACCTGAGCTATATCGCTCCAAACCTTTGAATCGGTTGTATCCGGAATCTTTACTTTATCCTTGTAAGCATCCGCAACCTTAAAGGTATAGAAATCATACCCGGTCTTTTTCTCTGCATCGGCGATCTTGTAGATGTCAACAACCACATCCGCCTTCGCTACATCCGCAAGAAACTCCTTGTCGGTACTTGAGGTAGCGATGGTCTTCAGGCTGCAGGCATGGTCGAGATCAAGCTTATCAGCCGCGTCGGTAAAGAGCGGTGATAAAAAGCCTCCGCCTATGCATAGGCCCAGTGCAAGCGTGCAAGCTAGTATTCTTTTAATGAATGCACTTTTTGCGCTTCTCCATTTGTTCATGGAAGAATCCTCCTTTAAAAAAGCAAACGCTTTAAAAACTATTTCTTACCTTTTACTTCATCGAGTATTTCGTATGTAGATAAATGTCTTTTCTTTTGCGCTGTAAAGATCATATAAACGATGGTCATAATAACAAGGGTCGGTATGATGATAAATACAGCTACGATATAGTTGGGAACCTTTGAGGCATCGGGCGTAATAAATACAACCAGCTCCTGTTCCTCGTTTTCAACTCTGTGTCCTCTGACAAGCATCCTGTGGGTATTGATACCGTAGGGTGTACATGTTACAAGAGTACAATAGTCGTTATCTTTAGATATTGCAAGTTCCGAAGTATCTTCGGGGAGTACGACTTTTATCTGGTCGACTCTGTAGGTTATATTCTCGTTAAGGATCGATATTACAAATGTATCTCCGACAACAAGTTTATCAAGGTCTGTAAAAAGCTTAGCGGAAGGAAGTCCTCTGTGTCCCGAGATTATTGAGTGGGTTCCCTTTCCTCCCACGGGAAGTGAAGATCCCGCAAGATGTCCGGCTGCGATCTGAAGGACGGTTTCATCGGTTCCGTGATATATGGGGAGCGATACGTTTATGGAAGGGATTGAGATGTAACCCATAATTCCCGTTCCGGATATATCAAGGAGACTTTCGTACTCCGCGTACTCTTCCTCCGATAGATCAAAATGCTGGTTGCCCGCTAACCTCTGGTTATAGCTTCTCGCCTGGCCGATCATCCTCGATATCTCTTCGTTATTAACCGACTCCACCGCCATAACGTAATCCGAAATGGATCTTGAAGCATGCATTGAGTTCCACCAGTCGCTAACCGACGGATAAAGCATGACTCCGAGTCCGCCTACAAGCAGTACGGCCAGAGTTGCTGTAATTATACGAGAAACAATTTTCTTGCTCTTCTTCTTTTTACTTTTGCTGTCTCCGCCTGTACTCATAAGCTATCCATTCTTACTGATCTACTGAACTTCGCCGGTTTCCCGTTGCTCACCGCACACCGCGTGAAGGTGTCAGTTATTTGTGCGGTTATCCGAAAAGCTCCGAAGAGCTTCTCGGACATATAAATTATTAATGATTTATTTCATCTTATTTTTGAGGATTATTCCTCTTCTGTTGTTCCCATCTTTCTTCTAACGATGAGGAGAACAACTGCTCCTACAACAAGAACACCGCCTACGATGTAGAAGATTGTGGTACCGATACCACCGGTTGAAGGAAGAACTACACCATACTGGTTGATAATGGTGGTGTCAATTGATTCCTGATTCTCTTCGTTGATATCGAAAGTTCCAAGGTTGTTGTTAGCTTTAACGATTGAATTTCCGTCAAGGTCGGTAACATCAAGCTTGGTAAGCTTAGGATCTGCTGCATCCACATCATGCTCAGCAACTACTGCGAAGTAGATAGGATCGATTGAGTTGAAGCTTTCAGGAGTCTTGGTCTCGGTGATCTTGTAAACACCGTCGTCAAGTCCCTTTGCGCTGAACTCGGTTCCTGCATCATTAAGGGTTACGGTAAGAGTCTTAATAACGATTTCGTTACCGTCTACGTCTGTATTTACAACATACTTTCCGTTAGTTAAAGTAGCAGAAAGCTTCTCAATCTTGAACTCAGCGCCTGCAAGAGGATCTTCGTTCTGGTCAACCTTGTTGATCTGGGTCTTGAATGAGAATACGATTACGGTATCCCAAGGAGTCTTTCCTTTTCCGCCGGTCTTGTTATCAAACTCGATGCGTGCCTTGTTGGGGTTACCCTTTACGCCGTAAACAACATTTGTTCCGTTAAGAACTGCCTTATACTCTACTCTGATCTTTGTATCCTTGGTAATAGTTGCTGACTTTACCTTCTTGAGATCTGCAAAGATAACCTGGAAGGAATGTCCGTTAGCATCTGCTACTACAGTATACTCAGAAGCATCAATCTTAGCAGTATCAGCGAATACTTCTACAGTATCAGCCTTGAAATCGAGACCTGCGGAAGCTTCATCGGTGAATACATACTCATACTCTGAGTAAATATCGTAATCATTAGGAAGAGTACCGGTGAGCTGGAAAGGAATCTCGTCATTTACATCATAGTCTGCAGAATCCTGCCACTCTGAGTAACTAACTTCGATTGAATCGTTGATATCCTTAACCTTCTTCTCGATGGTGATGTTATCACGCTTCTCCTTAATCGATACAACACCGTTAAGAACAACCTGAAGCTGTGATCTGTCAAGATATACAGCATCATCACCGGTAAGAGGAGTGGTATCTACGATAAGGTAATATCCGTATCCGGTAACCTGGTCAACTTTAACCTGAGTTCCTGCAGTTACGTTAGCTGCAACAATAGCTGCAATCTTCTCAGCCTGTACTGAATCGCTCTGAATCGCGCTGAGAGCTTTTGCAATCTGCATTGCATGTCTTCTTGAATCGGTCTCAGGGGTGGTGATTCCAAGCTCTTTATCAAGAGCTGCAATCAATACATCATTTACGCTGGCACCAAACTGGATGTCGGTGAACTCTTTTCTTGCATCGTCATATGATCCGGTAAAGATCTGATATGCCTCATAAGTATGTACGATTGAAGTCGCGGCATTACTGCCGGCTCCTGCAGTTGCATTTGCCGTGGTATCTGCAGCGAATGCGGTCATTGAAGCGCCTAAGCACATCATGACTGAAAGAACGATTGAGATAATCTTCTTCTTCATTTTTTGTCTCCTTTTCTCCTAATGAAATAAATCAGTTTATAATCTTTTTCTATATATAAGCAGGGCAACTGAGCCAAGAAGCATTAATGCACCTACTATATAGAACGCTGTGAAGTTTCTTCCTCTTCCGCCGGTTTCGGGAAGCTGGAAGGTTGAGGTTGAACGGTTGTTAATTACGATAGTGCTGTAAGTTCCGTCATCCTTAAGGTTTGAATCAAGTACGCTGCCGGGGATTATTGTCTTTTCTCCGTCGGATACAGCTAAATCAACAAGTGTGTAATCTGAAATACTTATCGCCTTCTCCGATACTTTATAGCTGTACTTTTCAAGGTATGTCTTTCCATCAGCACCTTTTGCTACGTAGTATGCAGGAAGCTTTGTAACCTTTACTGCCCATTTCTTGGGAGCATTGTTCTCGGTTACGCCGGTTACTTCAAAGGCCTGGTTAACAGCTTTTGCCGATACCTTGTAGCTAAGGGCTCCTACAGTAATCGTACCGATTTCTTCAGCATTTCCATCTTTATCAACTCTACTTAGTCCAACATCGATTGTTACATCAGTGGTGTCGCTTGTCTGTAAAGAATCTGGAGTTCCAAGGTATGTGAACCACTTCTTGTCAATCTCAAGCTCGGTAGGTAAGAGGATGTTCTTTAAGGTAAAGAGTGTAAATACATTTCCGTCGGTATCTTTCTCTTCCGTTCCTCTGCAGATAGGCTCACCATCTACACCATATCCTAATGAACACTCAAGCTCGGTTACCAGATACTTGTAGTAGGAAATATTACCATTTTTATCAACTACAACCTTGGGAAGTTCATCAATTCTCATCTTCCATCCGTCAGCCGCAGTAATCTTAAATTCTCCATCCTTGAAGGTCGTTGTATTTCCGGCAATCTTGCAGGATCCGGAATAAGCAACAGGTTTACCGATTTCGTTACCCTGAGCATCAACCTGTATCTGGTCAAGTCTAACCTTGATGTATGCCTCCGGATCATTCTTGGGATCAGGATTATCAAGGAGAGTCTTTTCTCCGTTTAAGTTAAATCCGAAGAACTGCTTGTCGATTTCGATGTAAGTATTCTCTAAGTTCTTCTTATTAACGAATTCCTGAGTTCCCTGGATGAACCATGAATCGTGGCTTCTGCTTACTGCCTCAAATCCAATGGTATCTGCCTCGGTTACGAAGTATACAAACTTCTTTCCGTCAGCTTCATCTTTTGTAAGAAGTTCATCCCAGGTGTAGGTCCAGTTGTTAGTTGCGTTAAGTTCAACCGTCGCAAAAGGTGTAAGACCGGTTACATCAGCAACATCTCCCTCCCCACTATTCTTCGACCTATACAGGTAAACTGTAAGTGAATCAGGTAAATCATCTATAAGTTCTATACCCTGATAATCTTCCCATTTCTTGGTTACAGATATCTTTGTATACTTTGGAGTATTGTCAAAGGCTTTCTGGCTATCATCAGTAATTGATACTGCAGATGAGCTTACTCCAACAATATTCTTATTGGCATCATACGTTATATCTGCATCAGACTTGATTTCAAATGTTTCACTGGTTGCCTCATATTTTGATGATGAAACATTAAAGGTTACTTCTGTTTTAAGGACGAAAAGCTTTGTGTCGTAGATATACTTGTTTGTATCAGTATCTCCGCTTTTATCAACCTCGGTAACCTTGTACCAATGAGTTCCCAAATCGGATTCGTTTTCATATACAAGATCCTCAAAAACGATATCTTTTCCGGAGTTCTGTGCAGTTTGTATTTCTACCCACTTCTTGTTCTTATACTCTGAAAGAGAGAAAGTAAACTTCTGATTAGGATCAGGAGTAACTCCTGCTACAGTCTTTTGGAAAGTGAGCTCTGTAGCAACGGGAAGTGTCGTTCCGATAAAGAACGATCTGTGGGTTTCACCTTCCGTATATACATTATAAGCTATAATCTGTCCCTGAAGGTTGCCCTTCGCAATGAATGTTGAATCAGGAGCAATAATCACGCCATGCATACGGCCGGGAGCCACTATAGTTTTTCCGTCAGCATTCACAAAGTTCCAAACGACCTTACCATGTTTATGGTTAAAGTCCTCACCGGTTCCCGCCGCATTGCCGTCAACCCACATTACAGACTCTGCTGGGAGTGTCACTGTTCCCTTATCCGGAACATTCTTGCAATCTATATTAATTACAAGTGTTCCGTTTCCTGAATCTGAAAAACCATCTAGTTTAAGAGGATTTCCGGCAATCTTCTCCATAAACTCTATAGCATCTAATGTGATGTATCCGGCTCCATTAGCCTCTTCAAGTTTAATAACGTTTTTCCAGTCGTTGCCTCCATAAGTGATGGTTGCTCCGCCATCCTTAGTAAGTGCAAGATCATTGCTAATCTTTTGTATCTTGAGTCTCATTGACTCAAGATCAACAAATCTGTGAACCCCATCTTCTATATAAATAGAACTTGGATTTTCAATAGCAACACCATTTACCTTAATCTGATTGCCATTATCATAAGTATCGAGTTCAACATCCGGGCCGAAAACAACTACCGAACCCTCTGTGTTTCTTCCTGGTCTTGGGCTTAATACTGCATTTACATCAATATTTTGAATATATGTTGCCTCATAAGGCCAGTTTTTAGTACCTGATTCCGACATCTGCATTAAGTTTTTAACGCAAAGGTTGCCGCAAACGTCGGTTCCGGTTCCATAGTAATTATTAAATGCAACTATGTGGAAGTAAGCAGCTTCGCCAAGGAAGTTGGAATAGCTTTCGCCCTTGTATGTTCTTAGTTTGCTAAACGTATCAGAAGAAAAACTATTACTTCCATCTATAAGTCCAAGCCAATATTTTCCGTAATAACGATTAACTTCAAACATCTTTCCACTTTTAAGAATTATAAAAGGGGATAATGAATCCGTCGAAACAGTCGTTGCGTTGTTTTCATCTACTGTCGACTCAAGTGTTTCAACAGTATTATCATCCTTGATGTGAAGAATAGTTACATCATCACCGGCGCTAAAGTTTTCCTTATTAAGGCTAATCTTAACATCGACAGGTCCTTCGGGCTCGATCTCTTTGTCGCCTAAATAGAATGAAATATCAATGATCGCTTCTACTTCTGCATCTTCTCCGGCGCTCTGCTTTGTAAGTTCAAGATCATTGTTGTAAGCTTCGGTATCAGGCTGAACAATGTAAGCTCTAAGCTCTGCCTTCGAAGGGATCTTTGCGCTTGCGCCGTAGGTTGCGGTGATGGTGTAGTCGCCGGCAACAGCGGTCTTGGTAACGGTCTTCTCTTCGTATACGAAGCACTCTTCGCCGTGTACGTGCTGTGAAAGCTGGAGCTGTCCGCAGATAAGCTTTCCGTCCTCGTCGTAGCAGTCAGCCGTGTGTACGTGAAGAGCGGGGATGTTGCAAACAAGCTCTCTTTCAACGCGGTAGCAGTCAGCGGTATGTACGTGAGTAGTGTATCCGCCTTCTGCGATGTCGGCACCTGCGCCGCCGAGGTCAACGGTTTCTTCGATGATGTCGGGAGTTGTGGTCTCTGCAGGAGTCTCCTGACTGTTTGTTTCATCTGTTACCGCTTCCTCTGCGGGAGTTTCCTCTGTAGGAGTTCCCTCGGCGGGTGTTTCGTCGGGTGCCGGAGCGTTACTGTCACCGTTTTCGGTGGTTCCCTCAGTAACGTCTGCAGCGGGAGCTTCTTCTGAAGTCTCTCCTGCTGCTTCGAGATTATCACCCTCCTCGGTAACCTCCTGATTTGCATCAGTTTCTTCGGTTACCTCGGCTTCGGTGACATCTTCAACAGTTCCCAGAATTTCAATGCTTCCGATTTCCGGAACAGCATTTATGTCAAAAAGAGGATTTCCGGCTTCGTCAAAAACGGGATTTCCGTTTCTGTCTACAACCTGTCCCTCTTCTATACCGCAAATAAGCTCAAGTCTCTCGATGTAGCAGCTGTCATCATGCTCATGAGGGATGATCTCGGGAAGAGGACATACAAGATCGCCGTTTTCGTCATAGCAAAGCTCGGGATCGTGTACGTGTGCGAAGTAATCCGCCATTCCGCATATAAGATTTCCTTCAGCATCATAGCATTCGGCTGTGTGGGTATGTGCCTGCGCGTTGCACTCCAATGTCTTTTGAAGACTTGAAAAAGCACGTCCGGGTCTGGTGAGTCCAAATACTACGCCAACAACCGTAAATACTGCGGCAATCGAAACCGAAAGGACATATATGCTATGCTTTTTTCTCTTGCTCAGTACTTTCGCAGCCTGCTCTCTTATCTGAAATTTCATATTGCTGCTTCCTCCTTAAAGAAGACTTAAAACCAACAAGTAAATAACTGTTATTTGATAAGACCGAAAGATTTAAACGGCCATATTCTGAAGAATACTCTTCCGGCTACCAGAGATCTGTCTATGCAACCTACTGTGGAGACTCTGCTGTCGATACTCATATACCGGTTGTCTCCCATTACAAAATACTTTCCGTCGGGAACGGTGTAGGGATATTCAATATCGCTTGTTCCGGCGCTTTTCTCTGTAAGGTAGCTTTCCGGAAGCATCTCGCCGTTTAAATAAACGACTCCGTCCTTGTCGATGTTTATCACATCTCCTCCGACTCCCACTATTCTCTTAACCATCAGCTGATTGTTATAGTAGAAAGCGATTATCTCGCCGACCTCGTAGTTTTTAACATTTACCGCAACCGCTACGTCTCCGTTTTTAAGATTCGGTGACATCGAAGCTCCGGTAATCTGTAAAACCGGCAGGAACAATACTACGATAAGTATTGCCGCCGCAGCTACAACAAGCAGTGTGAAAAGGGTACTGCGAAGGGCTCGTCCGTAATTCTTTTTTCTTTTTTCCCTCTTAAGTTCAGCCTCAAGCTGATTTAATGAAGGTAAGGAATCAAGTGCCATTGCTAGTTATCTCCCTCGGCAATCCTCTTGGCGTTTGCTAAATACATATCAGCAGCCTTTTGCGCTGCAGCGAATACATCGTTAAGTGCAAGGGCGGCTTCCGCGATAGACCCAAGGGGTCTGTTTCCGTCTATCATTCCGGAACCGTCGGCTGAGAATCCGTTTGCCTTAAGCATCGCTATTTGGTCCTTAAGCTCTGCGATCTCGCGGTCTTTCTCATTGAGCTTTTCGTCCTTGCCGGTAAGCTTTTCTTTGAGGTGCTCTATGGTTTCCTCTCTGTCAGCGATACGGTCTCTTAATCTTTCATTGCTGTCGAACTGTCTCTGTTCGTTATATTTAGCTTCTTTAAGCTGCTCCTCGATGCTTGCAGCCTCGCGTCCCTGCGCGATTAAAAGCTGTAAAAGGTCTTGCCTTGATAGTTTCCTTAACTCTTTATCAGTCATGCGTCCTCCCCGGGTTTTGGAAAAGATTCAGTTTCCTATCCCACGATACATTCAAATTGTAACAAATTAGCCTAAGGCTTTCTATCCCTTTTGACCGTCATTCAGCCCTATAATCTGCCATTCGTCACAAAAATTTAATAAATCCCTAAATTTCGTTCTTGATTAGCCGAAATCATTAATGTATATTGGTCTTGAGGCGGTAAAACGATGATAAATCCTGTAAATAACAACATTCCAAGCGCATATCAGCCCCAGTCCTCCAAGGTAAATGCCCCGGAGGGCAGTGAGCAGTTTTCCCTTAAATCCGCCCTTGATAAGCAGGATGGACAAGGGGGCGTCGTTTATGAACCCTCTTCCGCTTCAGAGGAAAAGCAAAAGAGCATTACCGCAGGCGAAAAGAATCCTTCCTTTGCCGAAAGTCTCGGGAAGGCATCCTTAGCGGAAAAAAAAGATACCGAAAAAGATTCTCCCGATCAGATAACAGCTACCGCCAATATGCTCTGGGAAAATATAAAGGACTTTTTTGAAAGTATCTGGAATAATATAAAGAAGATTTTCGGAAACCTCTGGGATAGTAAACCGATCTCCGACGGCCTCGAAAAGATACCGCCCGTTGTACCTTCCAAGGATCAGCAGGCTAAGAATGGCGCCCAAACCTCGGGCATTACTTCCGATGAAGTCTCTTTAGAGCTTTCGCTTTCCGCTTCGGATATAGAAGCCCTCGAAAAAAATAGGGATGAAAATATAAAGAAGGCTTTAAAGGATGGGGACAAGGATCTTTTCCGAAACCTAATTTCCGAAGAAGGCAGGAAATACCCCGCAAGAAATACAGATATGCTTACGACATACAATTCAAAAGGGATGATAAGAGAAATCTCCCCTTCCGATCAAAATAAAATACTCCGTGGAGACCGCGGAGCAAGAAAGCTTTAAGTAACTGTAAAAACAGCCCTGCCGTAAAAAGCAGGGCTGAAATTCTATAATAATTCAATAAACTCTTTAAGGGTCTCGTCGTACTTAACGGGAGCTACGATCTTTAGATGCGAATGCATTCCCTTTTCAAACCAGACAAGCTTTTTATGAGGTGAAGGGCAGGAGTCAAACATCTTTTGCGCCTTCTCGGGAAGAGAGAAAACATCCTCTTTTCCGTGAATCATAAGGAAAGGAATATCAAGAAGCTTTATATCCTTTACAGGGCCTTCCGACATAACGTTCTTTCCCGTAAGCTTGTAGATCTTGTAGACAACTTCCTGACAAACAGGGAACACAGGCTTACCAAGAGCGATAAAGTGTGTGCGAAGGGTCTCATAGAAAGTCTCGTACATACCGTCTGCGATAAGCGCCTCAACATTTTTCGCGTTCTCTCTTGTAATAGCGCGAAGTCCGGTTGCGCTTCCTATACAGATGCCGTGGATAAGAACCTTTTCATTCTTAAGATCGTTTGTAAGAAACTCGATCCACTTTGCAACGTCTTTTCCTTCCTTCATAGCAGCGGTAGAGAACTCTCCTTCGGAAAATCCCGTACTTCTGTTATCTATAACAAGGACATTGTATCCGAAATCTCTATAAGGCATTGCAAAGTAGTAGGAATATGTGCAGGGCTCCGCTCTTCCCGCAAGGAAGATAGCTGCCTTTTTAAAGCCAAAGTCAAAGTACTGTCCGCAAAGCTTCAGTCCGTCGTTTCGGATAGTAACTTCATGGATAAACTCTTTATTCTCCTCAGCCCAGGCCATTCCCTGTCTGTGCATCTCCATATTTTCTTCATTATCCGGGAAAGAGCAAACGCCTCTTGTCCAGCCGGCGGTTGCATCCTTAGGCCTTGTAAACTGAGTCCTAAAGACCATATCAGCGATAGGAAGAGTTTTTACAAGCATTATGACAATACCGGGAATAAGTATTGCTGCTATAATTATGGGTATTATATATCCGGGCATATCAAATCTTCTCCTGATTGTTTAATCTAAAGTCCGCAGGCCTTAACCCGTAATTCCGATAACAAAATCGTAGACTTCCTGGCCGCCGTCGATAATACCGACATCAAGCCAGTCGTATGTATCCTCGATAAACTCGGTAAGCTCGTCGCACTCTTCGTCCGTAACTTCTTTTCCCTTAAATACAAGAAGAACGTACTTATCCTCGATATCGGGAGTCTGTTCAAGAACCTTCTTAACAGCCTCGAGTCTGTCGGAATCGGTAGCAACGATTTTCTTTCCGTAGAGAGCAAGGTAATCTCCCTCTCTGCAAGAAATGCCGTCAACATTCGCATCTCTGATAGCCTTTGAGATCCAGATGGTATCTACTCCTTCCATACCCTGCTTCATCTGGTTATAGACTTCATCCGCTTCGAATCTGTCTGTGATACCCATAGACATAGCAAAGTATCCCTCGGCTATAGACTTGGTAGGAAGGATCATCACCCTGTCCTCTCCGAATATCTTTGCAGCCTGCTTTGCGGCAGCTTCGATATTTGAGTTGTTGGGCATAACGATGATGGTCTCGGCATCAAGCTGCTTAAAGGCTTCCACAAATTCCTCAACGGATGTATTCATAGTCTGGCCGCCGTTTAAAACTACCTCGCAGCCGAAGTCCTTAAATGCCTTTATGACTCCATCACCATTGGCTACCGCGATATAAGCGATACCGTGATGAATCTCGCGGACCTGCTCGTCATGCTTTTCCTTCATAGTCTGGGAAACGCTGTCCACAGATTCCGTATTGTTCGAAACCTGATTGTCCATATTTTCAATCTTGACATTATAGAAAACGCCAAGCTCCTGCATATGGCCCAATACCTTTAAAGGCTCAAGGGTATGAACATGAAGCTTTAAGATGTTTCCGCTCTGTACGCAGACAACGGATTTACCCATAGATGTAAGGTACTCTACGGTCTCTTCTCTTATATTCTTGTCCTCGTTTAGTGTAACGATACATTCGGTACAAAATCCGAAGGCTTCCTCGTCTGAATCGTCATGCCACTTTGAAAGATTGGGCAAAGGAAGATTTACGTTTACGTCTTCATCGACCGAAAGATTTCCGTCAAGAGCCGCGCTTGTAAAGCCTTCAAAGAACTTAACGAATCCGTATCCGCCACTGTCTACTACGCCGGCGCTCTTAAGGATGGGTAAAAGGTCGGGGGTCTTTTCAAGAGCTTCTTTTATATTCTCGATATAGATCTTGAAAAAGTCCCAGACATTTATGTCCTCAAGTCCCTCACCGGAGAAGCCTTCAGCGCCCTCTCTTGCTACGGTAAGGATAGTTCCTTCCGTAGGGGTAACAACGCTCTGGTAAGCAACCTTCGCTCCGTTTTCAAGAGCCTTAAGCATCTCGGAGCAGTCTGCCTTGTCCTTACCCTTAAGCTCTTCCGCGATACCGGAAAAGATCTGTGAAAAGATAACTCCTGAGTTTCCTCTTGCACCAAAGAGCATTCCGGTAGCGAGGGAAGACATATACTCGCTTAAGTTTTCTGTATTTTTGGCCGCACTAAGTCCGCCGCGCAAAGTCGTCAGCATATTTGATCCCGTATCACCGTCGGGTACCGGAAAAACGTTCAGCTGATTGATAAGCGCTTCATTTTTTTCAAGCCTGGCAGCACCCGCTTTCACGCATGCCGCCATAAGCTTTCCGTCTATAGTAATTTCGTTGGAATTCATTATAAAGATCCCTTTTACTTCTTCTCAAGGATTTTGTTCATAAGGGCTTCCTCAGGCTTCATATCATCGCTGATAGGCTTTCCATAATAGAAAGCAGCGCAAAGGCCGGGGCCGATGTTTACTCCGCAGCTGGGGAATACGAATGATTTGATGACTTCCTTGGGAGCGAACTTCTCTTTGATAAGCTCAACAAGCTTGTCAGCGTCCTTCTCTCTGTCAGAGGTTCCGACAAAGATGGTCTGCTCTGAAGGATTCTCGATAGTCTCCTCCATATAAGCGAGGATTGCTTCGAATCCTGCCTTTGCTCCCTTAGCCTTACCGATAACGGTGGTAAGTCCGTTTGAAGAGATATCTCCGAGGGGCTTGATTCCGACGAGCTGTCCGAAGAAAGCCTTGCTGTTGGACATACGTCCCTTCTTAGCTACGAATGAAAGATCGTCGAGCCATCCCATCTGGTGGTAGCAGTTCTTGTTAGCCTCGATCCACTCGTAGGTCTCCTCGATGGTCTTGCCTTCTGCTCTCATCTGAGAAGCCTTAACGCAGATCATACCCTCAAGTACGCTGTAACGAAGAGAGTCAACAACAAAGATCTTTGCATTAGGATATTCTTTTTCTACCTGATTCTTAGCTTCTACTGCGAAGTTGTAGGTTCCGGAAAGTCCGGTTGAGATGCAGATAACAAGTACGTCTTTTCCTTCCTTTACGTACTCGGTCATTCTATCGGCATACTCTGCAACGTTAGCAGGTGAAGTAGCGTAAGCTGCGCCCTTCTTGACAGCGGCATAGAATGAATCATGCTCATAGTCCTCGGTCCACTCAAGGCAAAGAGGAACGCTTCTTCCATCGGGCATCTGAAGATGGCCCTTGATGTAATCGATATCAAATCTCTCTCTGATATCCTGTGTAAGGTCGCTGCTTGCGTCGGTAAGAATTACAAAGTTTCCCATAAATAAGTTTCCTTCCTTTTATTATAAAAACTATTAATTAACATATTTAGCGAGGAACGAATCAAGCCTTCTTGCAAGTTCCTCTCCTCCGTCTGCAAAGCTTCCTCCGTGGGAAGCTCTCTTTGAAATAAAGATATCCTTGGGCGATGCGCAGGCTTTAAAGTTTTCCTTTGTCTCCTTGATAGGAACTACATCGTCCTTTTCGCCGTGGATAAAGAAGATCGGAATCTTAGTCCTTGAAACCGAAACTCTCGTATCTCCGTCGAATATATCAAATCCCGCTTTTTTGGCGTGATGTCTCATACCTCTGACAACCGGTACAGCAAGGAAAGGAAAAACAATCCTTTGAAACTTGTTTTTGCTCCTTGCCGCTACCTGAGTATGGATGATGGTCTTGGTATTTATAAAGCCGCAGTCCGCGATGATTGCTTTAACAGCTCCGGGCTTAATAAACTCCGAAGCCCTCATCACAACATTGCTTCCGAGGGATATGCCGTAGATCACCATCTTCTTTATCTCAAGCTTTTTCTCAAACATATCAAGCCAGAGGAGCAGGTCTTTGTGTTCTAAAGCACCAAAGGTTATATACTGTCCCTCGCTTCCTTCATGGCCTCTTGAGATTATGAGTATTAAATTGTATCCTCTGTCTAAAAAGTATCCGGCGGCTACCGCAGTATTTGAAAAGTGGTGGGTTCTGTAGCCATGGTACAAAACAGCCGTTTTATCCGAGCCGTTGTCGTACCTTAAGGCCGAAAGCTTATCTCCGTTACATCCCTTTATATACAGCTTTTCCCAGCTAAGGGCCCGGAGCCTTTTAATGCTTCCGTAGATTATATCTTTCCACTCTTCATAGTGAGTTCCGTTAAGATCTATCTCATCGAGCGGCGGATCGGTCTGACGCCCGAATACTCTTTTAAAGATGCTGTGTGAAATTAAAAGACACATTCAGGTTTATTCCTCTCCGTTAGTCTTCTTTCCGGTAGCCATTTCCTTTATGGCTTCTTTTGCGGCCTCCGTCTGCGAAGAATACTTCTTTCCGAAGATGCACTCATACGCAAAGTGCTCGCAATTGTTGTAGACGATATTATATCCGCCCTCGCCGATTCGGCCTCTGGCGGTTTCGATTATCTTTTCAGTCTTAAAGCGCTTAAGCTTTTCTCCAAAGGACAGGTCAGCAAACTCGGGGTATCCGCCGTTTCTGAACTTGTCGATATCGGTTGATAAGATCTTTACCTCACTCTCGGGGACTCCTGCAAGGAGCGCGGGATTAAGCCCGAAGGCTATAACCTCATCGTCACTGACATATACTCCGTAATGGTCCATCTTGCTATTAACTTTTACCCGGACCATATCGCCCGGTTTGCCCTCTCTGACGGACCACTTCATCGTTTCTACCTCTTCTTTTTCTTATGCATTTGCCTCGATAAAGTCTATAACATCTCCGACAGTCTGAAAATCGTTTGCGTTTGTATTCTCAAAGCTGACATCAAACTTTTCTTCGATTGTTATCATAATATAAAGCATTCCGATGGAATTAAGTCCAAGCTCGTTCTTTAAGCTGCTGCTTTCGGTAGCGGCGTCGATTACCGCGTCGTCGTGACCTTCGATGGTCTTAAGGATTTCTCTAAGTCCGTTTAATATTTCTTCTCTGTCCATTTTAGGACTCCTTACTTTTTATTTGAATAGTACTGTCTGCAAAGCTCGGCAAGCTCGATCTCCCTGTCCCTGCACATCTTTCCGGCTTCTTCGATCTGTGCCATGGTGGGCATAGAGCCGTACATAGCGTTTAGATCTATTGCCTCCCCCTGGAAAAGAACAAGTCTGTTGTACCAGTGCTTTCTCTTTTCAACGTAAAGAGGGACAAGAGGACATTTACCCTTTAAGGCCATAAGAACAAGTCCGTTCTTGAAATCATCAACAGCCTCGTCGCTTGTCTTTATATGTCCTTCCGGGAAGATACCTACAGCGCATCCTGCATCAAGGAAGGCCGTAAGCTTTTTAAAGGAATTCATATTCATATTCTCCCGGTCTATGGGGATGACTCTGAATCCTTTGTCAAACCAAAAGTGCATCTTCGGGTTGTCGAGTATCTCCTGCATCGCAACAAAGTGGATACGTCTGTAATAGATACAGGTCATAATATACAAAGGGTCGCCAAAGCCCGTGTGGTTCGAGTAAAACATAACGCCCTTTTTGTATTTCTTTTTGGCTTCCTTACTAGAGTAAACTACCTTCGGTCTAAACCAGACAAGAGCGGGAAAAGCCGCCGTGATTCTAATAATATCGTTAAAGAAGTAGTAAAAAGGAGGTCTGAGCTCGTCTCTTTCCTGACGCTTTTTAAGCTCTTTTGTAAGGCGGATGATCTCTTTTCTAAGAATATCCGTTATATATGCCAAATTCTCTCTTCTCTCTTTATTCGGATCCCAGTAAATGCTGATATCTATAGGAGTTCCGATAAGAACACGGGCTCTTTTTTTGAGATTAAAGTAAGAACCGTTGGTTACGATGGGTATTATCGGTACGCCGCTTATATAAGCAAGGTAAGCTGCGCTTGGTTTAAACTCCAGAGGTCTTTTTTCCTCGGGGCGAGGTATCCTCGACTCCGGAAAGACTCCGACTACACCGCCCTTTTCAAGTATTGCCTGGCTCTTTCCCACAAAGGAAAAATCGTAGGTATCGCGGTTAACGTATATACCGCCCATAAGCTTTAAAAAGGGGCCGAGAAACTTTTTCTTAAAGAGGACTTCCGCCATCTGAAATCTGAGAGTTCTCGTAAAAAATACAAAGAGGTATACGGCATAATCAAAAACCGATGTGTGGTTCGAGATGATTATTGCGGGACCTTTTATATGCCTTCCCTGTTTCTTTTTGTCTTCGTAATATATTTTTGTTCTAAATACCGCAAACTGCGCCGGCCACCCTGTGATCTTGGTGAACCAGTTCATAAATGCAACCACTTTAATTACCTGTGTTTTTCTATATAGTCCGCAAACTCACCTGCGGTCTTGAAGCTCTGTTCCCCTTCGGAAGGGAAGTTCACCCTGAACTTCTTTTGAAGCTCCATAATGATGGTGAAATAATCAAGGCTGCTTCCGCCAAGATCAAAGAAAATATCCACTCCGGGAGTCACCTTTGAAAGATCTTTGCCGAGCACCTCGGCGATCACTTCGGCTACCATAGCCGTAAGTTCGCTTTCTTTGAAGCCGTCATTTTCGGGATTAACTGCGCTTATCACGCCCTTTTCAATCTTCTCGCGGATTTTCTTTCTGTTAAACTTAAAGTCGTTCTCATCCATTAAGGATGCGCTTGTTAAGATGACCTTTCCGATAAGTCTTTCCATATCAAGGTCTTTTAAGCACTTTAGGGCACGGCCTTCTATTTCCTTTAAAGTATCGCCGGACGCGTAGGGTGAAACCTTTACAAGGAGCACAGGAAGGGTGTTTTCTCCCACCTTGCAGCTTGTAATGCATATTCCTTCGGCGCCTTCTATTTTTATCTTTTCCTCGAGGACATCGGGATTGATATTCTCTCCGGAAAGACCGATTATAACATCATCTTTTCTGCCAAGAATAAAGTATCTTCCGTCTCTTTCCTCGGCAAGGTCATTGGTACAAAACCAGCCGTCCACCGTGCGGTCTACCTCTTTGCCACCTTCCATAACGGTATCCGCCATAGTAAGACCTTTTACAAGAAGCTCACCGTCCTCTGAAATCTTGTACTCGATCGATGAAAAAGGCTTACCTACGGACTTGTCCGTAAGGTCGCTCCATCTGTTTGAAAGCTCTACGGATGTAATACCGATCTCGGTCATACCGTAACCATTGGCAAGGTGATATCCGATAGCATTAAAGAACTTAAGTACCTCGGGACTTATGGCGCTTCCGCCGCTTATAAGGAACTTAATGCTGTCCCCGAATATCTGCTCTCTGACGGATTTAAAAGCCAGCTTTGAAAAGGCTCTTGCAAGAGCAGGCGCTCCCGAAAGCTTTTCGTAGATCCTGATTCCCTTTTGCAGCTTCTCGTACTCGCCTCTTTCCTTAGCGGTACGTACTACAGTCTCGTAGATTGTATTCCAAAGAAGCGGGATTGAGAATATATGGGTTACTTTATGACGTCTTACTGTATTTAAGATCGTCTCCGAGGAGAAATCCTTTAAAAATACAAAGCTTCTGTTGAAAAATCCAAACCACATAAATACGGCGACAAGGCCGAATATATGGTAAAAGGGAAGGAAGGTAAGCTGTTTTAAAGCGCCCTCATAATGCGCTTTTATCTGCTTGCATTCTTTGATGATCCTTGCGCTGTCACAGATCTGATAGTACATAGTCTCACCGTTGTAGATGCAAAGCTTGACATGGCTTGATGTACCGGAGGACATAAGTACGATCTCGTCAGCCCAGTTTCCCTCGCTGATATCGCCTTTTTCCGCAGACTTTTTAAGGTCTTCGATATTAAGGGTCCTCTCGCCTAAGCTCTCGCCGTCTGATACAACAGCTTTGATACCGTAATCCCCGATAATATCTTCCAGTAAGGATTTACCCATGCGGTTGTTCATAAGCACGGGACGGTATCCGATCATCAAAAGCCCCCAGAATACTTCGAGCCACTCCTCGGAGTTGTTCATATAGATTCCTACGAAGCTTCCCTCTGATACGTCTTTTAACGCCGCTAAGAGAGAACCGGCCAGCTGCTCAGTTCTCTCTTTGAATTGTCCGTATGTGATTCTTGTGATCTTGTAGCCGTCGTTGGACTCCGCAAAAAGCTTGTCGGCCTCATCGGTCATCATCCGGAAAATAGCCTTGTAGTTTTTTTCAGATTCCTCAAATCGCTTTATCTTATCACTAACATATTTATCAAGATCATAATTTATGCCGTCAGACATTTTATAAATATTCCTTATACTCCGTTTTCTGTGAGAGTCTGGTATGTCTCGATTCTCGCTGCATCCATCTCAGGCATGCCGACAAAAGATGCTCCGTAATAATACATATCCTCTCTCAGTTCGATACGTACTATCTGCAGGAAGGCATGGAGTACTTCCTTAGTCCAGATCGTAAGGTATGACTCGTAAACCGTACCGATAAGAAGAGGAGTCTTGCATACGAAACCAACGCCGGTCTTTGACACATCGCTGATCTCGATATCAACTTCCTCATCAGCTCCGCCGTCAAGTCTCTTGATAACGAGCTTTGAGTCCATGTGCATTCTTTTGCTTTTTCTTCTCTCTACATCAACTTCTGCCATATTGTTCCCCTTTTTGGGCCGGACGGCCGGCCTGAACCTTGTTTTATTAAAGCCGCCCCGCCGCCCGGGCAGCATATCAATTTATTATACCAAAATTAGCTAAAAGCCACAAGATATGAAGGCTTCTTACTTTAGGTTAAGGTTAATGAAAATACTTATAAGTCACCGTCTTAACCCGATCTTAATGGAAAAAGCAGGCATCTCCGAAGGAGAAAAATCTGTACTTTTCCCTGATGGCTTCTTCGTAAGCCGCAAGAACATTCTCTCTTCCCGCAAGGGCTGAAACCAGCATCACCAACGTACTTTCAGGCAAATGAAAATTGGTGATAAGGCAGTCAAGAACCTTAAACTTATATCCGGGATAGATAAAGATCGATGTATCTCCGCTACCGGCCTTAACAATGCCGTCTTCATCCGAAGCGCTCTCTACGGTTCTGCAGCTTGTAGTTCCGACGCAGATAACTCTTCCGCCGGATTTTTTTGTCTCGTTTATTATATCAGCCGCTTCCTTCGTAACCTGATATACTTCCGTATGCATATGATGGTCGAGGATATTCTCTTCCTTAACGGGTCTGAAGGTTCCGAGGCCCACATGCAAGGTTACATACGCAAGCTTTATTCCTTTATCCTCGATTTTCTTTAAAAGCTCGGGTGTAAAGTGTAATCCTGCGGTAGGAGCTGCTGCGGATCCCTCAAACTTTGCGTAGACGGTCTGGTATCTGTTCTTGTCCGCAAGCTTATGGGTTATGTAGGGGGGAAGGGGCATTTCGCCAAGGCTGTCCAAAACCTCCTCCCAGATACCTTCGTACTCAAACTGTATAAGCCTGTTGCCGTCTTCTATTGTCTCAAGGACAGTTGCCTTAAGCTTACCGTCCCCGAAGACAAGTCTTTGACCGGGCTTGCATTTCTTTCCGGGCTTAACTAAAGTCTCCCAGATGTCATTCTCTTTTCTCTTAAGGAGAAGTACTTCTACGGCTCCGCCGGTTTCCGCCCTCTCTCCGTAGAGTCTTGCGGGGATGACCTTTGTATTGTTGAGGACAAGACAATCTCCGGGATTTAGATAGTCCACTATATCCCGGAAGATCTTATGCTCTGTTTTTCCTGTTTTTTTATCGACCACAAGGAGCCTGCTGGAGGATCTGTCCTCTAAGGGATCCTGGGCGATAAGCTCCTGTGGAAGATCAAAATAAAAATCTGATTTTTTAAGTTCCATATCTAATCCGCTTTATTACATGGAAGCATGCTTTGCAAAAGCCTTGTATCCTCTGTAGGTCTCGTAGATATCAGCCTTGTTTGTAGCTTCCCAGGGTGCGTGCATATTAAGTACCGCAACGCCCGAATCAATTACGTTCATTCCGTAAAGAGCAAGGATGTAAGCGATGGTTCCGCCGCCGCCGACATCAACCTTACCAAGCTCTGCAGTCTGGAAGAGAACTCCGTCCTTTTCCATAACCTCACGGATCTTTGCCATATACTCAGCATTGGCATCGTTGGATCCGCTCTTTCCTCTTGCTCCGGTAAACTTGTTAAATACCATACCTTTTCCGAGGAATGCGGCATTCTTTCTCTCGAAGCTTCCCTCGTATGTAGGATCGAAGCCGGCAGATACGTCTGAAGAAAGCATGCAGCTTCTGTTAAGGCATCTTCTTAAGTTAAGCTCTGAATACTCGCCGTTTAAGTTCATAACTTCGGCTACTGCATTCTCGAAGAAGTGTGACTGCATTCCGGTAGCGCCTACGGAACCGATCTCCTCTTTGTCCACAAGGATGCAGACGGTAGTTCTGTCGCAAACAGGGCTGTCAAGCATAGCCTGCATTGAGGTATAAGCGCAGACTCTGTCGTCCTGGCCATAGCCTAAGATGATGCTTCTGTCAAAGCCGGCATCTCTTGCCTTACCTGCGGGAACAACCTCGATCTCTGCTGAGAGGAAGTCTTCCTCTTCGATATCATAATTTGCCTTAAGGATATCGAGAACGCCTGCCTTAACGGCTTCCTTAGTCTTGGTTTCCTCTTTATCCTTCTTCTTGCCGTTCTTTTCAGTCTTCTCAATATGGATAGGCTTATTACCAACGATGATATCAAGAGCCTCGCCCTCGATAACCTTTGCACCCTTCTTCTCGAGCTGTTCTGCAGCAAGGTGGATGAGAAGGTCTGATACGAAGAATACGGGATCGTTCTCATCTTCTCCGATATTGATCTCTACGGTAGTTCCGTCCTTTTTAACGATAACGCCGTGAAGAGCAAGTGGAATAGTTACCCACTGATACTTCTTGACGCCGCCATAGTAGTGAGTGTCAAGGTAAGCAAATCCGTCCTTCTCGTAAAGAGGATTCTGCTTAACGTCCATTCTGGGGCTGTCGATATGTGCGCCAAGAATGTTAAGGCCATCAGTCATAGGCTTCTTTCCGATGCGGAACATGCATACGGATTTGTTCATATGCACACTGTAAACCTTATCTCCTGCCTTAAGCTTTGTACCCTTCTCGATAAGGCTCTCAAGCTCTTTGTAGCCATCCTTCTCGATGGTGTTGACGATAAGGTCAACGCACTCGCGCTCAGTCTTCGCGTTGCTGATAAACTCTCTGTAATCGTCACAGAGTTTGTTAAGTTTCTTTAAGTCTTTCTCGTCATAAGACTCCCATACGTTTTTGTGTTCCATGGTAATTCCTCGTTTCTTTATCTATCTGCATGTATCTTAATACATTAATCACATTTTGATCTATTACTGCGCATTTTCATCCTCGCGGCGGGTTCGGTGCAGGGTCTTCACAAACACGCCTCTCGCTTTCCCGGCGCGAGCGCTGACGCATTCGTTTCTCCGCACGATTTCGCAAGAGCTTATCTTGCGCAGCGCTGCTAAGTACAAAATCGCCCGACTTTAACTTAGTCACGCAACTTGTTGCGTGATTGTGAGTAAGGCTATAACTCGGATTTTAGGGCGATTGCGACGCTCGCCTCATCATGGCGAGCTGCTCGAACAATGTCGTCGGGACCGATTTCGCAGCGCAGCTACAGCTAAGCGCTCAATCTTCCGCTTCTAAACAAACGCATCAGCGTTCGCACCTCGAATACCGAATAGCGTTTAAAAGATAACGGAGATAAAAACGGCGTCATCACGGCGACTAAAGCTCCGTCCGCTGCGTCCCTCCTATCGTGCTGCACGTGTAAACAAAATACCATATACAGGCGGGAGTGGCGACAGGTTCCACGAGCAAACCGTAAAGCGTCGCCGGCACTTAGCGAATACGAAGTATGAGCTTAGTACCGCTGCGTACGCGACACCGAGCCGAGAGGCGCGTTTGCGACGGAACCGGCGCCATAAACCGCCGTCACTAGGATCAAATCACACGCGCAGTTCGATCTCAAGCTCCTTCTTCAGGTTCTTTAAAATCTTGTGTACATATCCGTCAACAGCCTCGGCTGTAAACTCCTCATCGCCGGGAGTAAATGTTACCGTAAACGCCATGCTCTTCTTGTCGGCTGCAATCTGCTCACCCTCGTATACATCAAAGAGCTTGATGTCGCTTACATAAGAGCAAGCTGATGCGATAACGGATTCAACCTGACCGCAGGTGATCCCCTTGTCCATAATAAGCGCAAGGTCTCTGGACTCGGTAGCGTACTTCGGAAGAGGCGCAAATACAGGTGCCTTTCCGTAGAACTTTGAAAGAGTCTCAAGGTCGATCTCAGCTACGTATGCAGGATATCTCATGCTCTCGGCGTTCATGATCTCGTAAGTTACACGTCCGAGATATCCGATCTCTTCGCCCTCGCAAAGAACCTTTGCAGCCTGGTAAGGATGAAGAAAAGGCTTCTCTGTCTTTTCGAAGGTAAAGCTTATGTTAAGAGCATCAGCTACCGTCTCAACAAGACCTTTGAGAGTAAAGAAACTCTCTTTCTTTCCGAATACACCGATACAGAGAGTCTCTCTCTCGTCGGGATAGTCGGTAAGAGGAAGTGACTTAGGAATGAATCTGTTTCCGATCTCGTAAATCTTGCCTTCGAGATTTCCGCGCTTCTGGTTTCTTCCCATAGCGTGGATCATCTGTGCCGCAAGAGTTGTACGCATAAGGGAAAGCTCTTCATTGATAGGATTCAAGATCCTGATGGCGCTTCTCTCCGGAGCATCCTCGGGAAGAGAGAGGAAATCAAGATCCGAAGGCGAGAAGAACGAATAATGCATTCCCTCGTATGCGCCGGCTGCGCAAAGAGCCTTCTTGATATGAAGAGTAGTCTTCTGGCGGGGCGACTGACCACCGATGGTTACTTTAGCGGTGGGCATAAATGTAGGATTGATGTGATCGTATCCGTACATTCTGATAAGCTCCTCGGAGATATCGGGATAATCCTCCATATCCTCTCTGTAAGCGGGGATGTGGATGGTGAGCTCGTCACCGTTAATCTCGGGATTAAAGTAAAGTCTTGTAAGAATGTCCTTGATATCTTCAGTAGGAACCTCGATACCGAGTACTCCGTTAACCTTCTTGATGCTTGCCTTTAAGGGTCTGGGCTCTAAGCTCTTTCCTGTATTTATGTCTTCGTGAGTGGATGAAACTTTACCGCAGCCAAGCTCTTCTACGAGATGAAGGACTCTCTTCATAGCCATAACGGTAGCGTACTCATCAACGCCCTTTGAATATCTCTGGCTGGAGTCGGAAGACTGTCCGAGGGCTCTTGAGCTCTTACGGATATTGTCTCTTGCAAACTTTGCAGCCTCGAAGATAACTTCGGTTGTATTCTCTCTGATCTCTGAGTTAAGACCACCCATGATTCCCGCAAGAGCTACAGGTTTAACGCCGTCACAGATAACAAGGTTCTCGGTGGTAAGGGTAAATTCCTTTTCGTCTAAAGTTGTGATCTTCTCGCCTTCCTTAGCACGTCTTACGCAGATCTCGTTGCCTTCAAGGAAATTGCAGTCGAAAGCGTGAAGAGGCTGACCGAGCTCTCTTAAAACATAGTTTGTAATATCAACGATATTTGAGATCGAATTATTTCCTACAAGAGCAAGTCTTCTTCTCATCCAGGCAGGTGACTCACCAAGCTTTACGTCGTATACGTAATGAGCTGAATATCTGGGACAGATGTCCTGTGCCTCGACGCTGACCTTAAATCCGTCCTTTTTAACGTCAGTGGGATGGAAATCAAGAGCAGGCTCGTGAAGCTCAGTCTTAAGTACCGCAGCTACCTCTCTTGCAAGACCGAAGATGCTCTGACAGTCGGGTCTGTTGGCAGTAATAGATACGTCAAAGATCCAGTCATCAAGGCCTGTGATCTCCTTGATATCCGTTCCGAGCTTTGTATCCTCGGGAAGAACAAGAAGTCCGTTGTATCCCGCACCGGGATAGAGGTTTTCGTTAAGTCCGATCTCCACTCCCGAGCAAAGCATTCCGTTTGATTCGTATCCGCGGAGCTTACCCTTTTTGATGGTCATAACTCCTTCAATAGTAACGTGGTCCTTGGCGGTAGCGTAAACAACTGCTCCGGGAAGGGCTACAGGGAAGATGCCGCCTGCGCAGACATTATCGGCGCCACAGCAGATCTGTATGTCTTCGTCTCCGCCGACATTTACTGTGCAGACATGAAGATGGGTCTCGGGGATGGGCTCACAGGTAATGACCTTACCGGCTACAACGCCGCTTATATCCTTGCCGACCTGGTATTTCTCTTCTACCTCAAAACCGCAAGAGAAAAGCTTCTCCTCGAGTTCATCGGGTGTAACATTTATATCAACATAATCTTTTAACCAGCTAAGTGGAACTAACATCTTTGGTTTCCTCCGTATTCATTAATCGTCGATCTGGTCAAGTACTCTGAGATCGGATTCGAAAAGCATCTTGATATTGTTGATGCCGTATTTAAGCATTGCAATACGCTCAAGTCCGAGTCCGAAGGCAAAGCCCGAATACTTTTCGGAGTCAATTCCGCAGTTTTCAAGTACCTTTTTGTTAACAACGCCGGCTCCCAAAACTTCTATCCAGCCTGTTCCCTTGCAAAGCTTGCAGCCCTTGCCGCCGCACTGGAAGCAGCTTACGTCTACCTCAACAGAAGGCTCTGTGAAGGGGAAATACGAAGGACGGAGTCTTGTTGTAGTCTTTTCGCCAAAGATCTGCTTTACGAACATATCAAGGCTTCCCTTTAAGTCGCAAAGGTTGATTCCCTCGTCAACTACGAGTCCCTCCATCTGAGAGAACATAGGCGAATGGGTAGCGTCGTCATCGGAACGGAATACCTTTCCGGGGCTGACAATCTTGATGGGAGGCTTGGTGGATTCCATAACATGGATCTGGCCTGCCGATGTCTGAGTTCTAAGGAGGAACTCAGGTGAGAGATAGAAAGTATCCTGCATATCTCTTGCGGGATGGTCCGCAGGAGTATTAAGAGCAGTAAAGTTGTAGAAATCCTTCTCTATCTCAGTTCCTTCGTATACGGAAAATCCCATTCCCGCAAAGATATCGATGAGCTGATTTCTAACGGTGGTGATGGGGTGAAGATTTCCGCTCTTTTGCTTAACAGAAGGCATCGAAATATCGATCTTTTCGCTCTCGTAGCGAAGCTTAAGCTCCTTTTCCTTGAGTTTTTTATCTATATCATCAAAGAATCCCAGTGCCCACTGCTTTGCTTCGTTAACGCTCTTACCGAAATTAGCTTTCTGTTCGGCGGGAACCTGTGCCATTTCTTTCATAAGTGCAGAGAGCTTACCCTGCTTAGAGTCAAGAAAAGACTTCTTAAGCTCATAAAGATCCTTTGAGCTGCTCTGCTTTTCGGCAAACTCACGGATCTGTGCTTTTAAGCTTTCAATCTGACTCTGAAGTTCTGATAGATCCTTCATTTTTCATATCTCCTTAATTATGTAATATATTAAAAATAGTCACGATTAAACGATCCTATTCCAAATAATCCTGTACGTCTCTGATCTCTTCGTTAATCTCTTCGCTGCGCTTGTCGTCATTTTCATGTCCCAAGGGCTTTCTCAGTGACTTTCCGAAAAGAGCCGACTCTTCGTCTTCCGGACTTTTCGCGTTTACAATCTCGCGGTGCTTTTTCGGATAGACAAGTACGATATTGATCGGCTTAAAATATCTGTTCAAATACGCCCCGTAAAGGAAAAACAAAAGGCAAAAATACATCCAGATCATAGCCACGATGACCATAGCTAGATTTCCGTACATACTGTAAGCGTTGTAGCGGCTTACGTAAAACGAAAAGATCGCGGAAAATCCAATCCAGCAAAGGGATGAAAATACCGCCCCGGGGAGCTGTTCTCTGAACTTTTGCTTTTTGTTGGGCAAAAATGAGTAGAGAACCGTAAAAAACAGCGTAAGTATCAAAAATATGTAAAGGTGCCTGGGCCTGACAATATATCCCTGAAACTCTTCAAACCAGGGCCACACTCCGCTTAGGTAGCTCGAGATTGATTTACCGAAAACCATAAGAAGAAGGCTTATATACAAAGCACCTAACAGTATCAAAGTATAAAGGCAGCAAACGCCGCGGCGTACAAAATAGTTTCGCTTTTCCTCAACATCGTAAACCGCATTAAGTCCCTGTACAAGGCTGGCAACGCCTTTCGCCGCCGTCCAGAGGGTGATGATGGCGGAAACCGTAAGTACGGTGTAACCGCCGGCGTAAACACTGTCCACAAGCCTTTTTACAAGATCCCAAAATATCGCCGGAAGGAAACCTTCGATAAACAGTATCAAATCTGCCTCGGTAATCCTCGTAAATGGGAGTATCGAGCAAAGCAGTATCAGCATCGGCGTAAAGGACAAAAGCAAAAAGAAAGAGGTACATGCCGCATAAGCATCTATGTTCAGTCTTTTAACGCTTCTTGCGAAATCATTATAGATTTTATAAAGCTTTTTAATAATCCGCATAATCTAAATTTGGGCACAACAATAGCCCTTTGGAAATGTCTCCGCCTTTTGACGCCTAGCCAATGCTAGGTGGGCAACCGCAACCCTGACTTTTGCCTTCCCCTGGCTCTTACGAGGGGGCCTGGCATCCGACGGGCGATATAGGAATCCCGTTAAAGGTAAATGTAGGTTCAAAAATACCGGAGACTGACCTTAGGGCCACCTTCATTATACTAAAATATAACGAAAGTATCAACCTTTTAGGCCAATTTTCCGAACCTATCTCCCCTTCGCCTTATCGAGCATAGACTTCTTTTTAAGTTCTTCCTGAGGTATCGGTTTTTGTACCAGGGTAACTATCAAAGCGGGTATAAACGCAAAGTACCCGAAAAGATAATAACCCGCAAAATTCCTGCCCTTCTTTTTGGCAATATTAGCCGGGATCGTAGCAATAAAAAGAGGAATGACAAATATAGCCGCAAGCACAAGCAATCCGAAACCGGAGAAAATAAACTCCGCAGGACCGAAATTTGCGATCTCTTCGTTTAAATTAATTGTTTCATTTGCCGCATCCGCAGGAAGCGCAGCATCAAGTAACAATAAGCTTGTAATCATAAATTGTCCTTAAAAAGTTAATCTCTATATGCGTCCGGACATAGTCCACGCACATTACAATATTTTACAACTAATACCGCTGTCAGTCAAAGGGTTTTCAAAAAGAGTAGGGAGCTTCGCCCCGGCTTAGCGTTTCATCATATCGGAAAGTGCTAAGAGCTTTCCGATATGACAAAAAGACCGCCACAAAAAGTGACGGTCTTTTGAAATCCTGAAGAAATCTTCAGTTTAAGATTAAAGCTGAGGGCCTGCTGCAACGAGAGCCTTACCTGCTTCGTTGGTCTCATACTTCTTGAAGTTCTTGATGAATCTTCCGGCAAGATCCTTAGCCTTGGTCTCCCACTCGCTTGCGTCAGCGTAGGTATCTCTGGGATCAAGGATCTCAGTAGAAACTCCGGGAAGCTCGGTAGGAACTTCAAAATTGAAGTAAGGGATCTTCTTGGTAGGAGCCTTCTTGATGTCTCCGCTAAGGATAGCATCGATGATTCCTCTGGTATCGGGAATAGAGATTCTCTTTCCGGTTCCGTTCCATCCGGTGTTTACAAGGTATGCCTTAGCGCCTGACTTCTGCATCTTCTTAACGAGCTCCTCACCGTACTTGGTAGGATGAAGCTCGAGGAATGCCTGTCCGAAGCATGCTGAGAAGGTAGGAGTAGGCTCGGTGATTCCGCGCTCGGTTCCTGC
>ODAI010077996.1_pt1 | contig 45192 bp, 37 predicted proteins | sample 1539321 | NCBI WGS metagenome assembly ODAI01 (sample SAMN02144231, study PRJEB22623) | gut metagenome | biome: sheep rumen | host: Ovis aries | place: New Zealand
AAAAATTCTTCATAACCTGTGAATTGACTTTATTAAACTTACAGACCAAGAATATTGTTGTTGATCTCCTGTTCTTAGAGCATGATTAAGAGAGGATTTTGAGGAAATTAAACAAAAGAATATTCAGATTTTTAAGGAACATGCAGTATGACTTATTATTACCAATTGTCCTGCTTGTTATAATATGTTAAAGTATCAATATAAGCTTGAAGAAGAGCATTGAATTAAAGTTGAACATATAACTCAGACATTAAAGAGATATGAGAATAAAATTAAGGCTCATAATGAAAATTGAGAAATAACTTATCATGATCCATGTCATCTATGAAGACATTCAGGTGTTTATGAAGAACCAAGAGATATCATTAAGAAATACTGATATAAGATAAATGAACTTAAAAATAATAGAGAGAATTCTATGTGTTGCTGATGAGGTTGAGGTTTAGTTAATAATAACCCAGAATTATCTGAAAAAATATGTAATCAAGTATTATCTGAAGTAGGGGAGTGAAATACAATGACTTCTCCTTGCCCTATGTGTTATTTTCAATTTAGAAAGTATGCTTGAGATAAAAATATTAAGGTTAAAGAATTCTCTGAAATTGTTTTAGAAAAGGTAGAAAATAAATAATGGCTGATAGAGTAGTAAGAAATCCAAATGCTATATGTACTCATTGTTGATTATGTAGAAATGTTTGTCCTGCATATAAGGTTTTACAGGATGAAATAGTTTCTCCAAGAGGTAAAAACATCGCAATATACTCATTTATAGATAATAAAATCCAGATCGACTGAAAATATTTCTATGAATATTGTAATGGATGTGAGGCTTGTTTGGCAGTTTGTCCTGTTAAACGGTGATTTGATGCTATAAGAGCAAGAGAACAGATAGTAAAAAATTGATTCAAATCTAAGGCGAACGAAGAAATGCTTGAAAATATAAGGAAGCGAAGAAATCCTTTTTGAGAAGTTCAGCAATGAAAAACTCCTGATAAATTATACTGTTGTTAATTTTTTAGTGATTTGTTAATTAAAATATGAAGAGTTATTCTGATAATATCCATAACTTAATCTATAATGTTGATGCATCACATCTTTTTTCTAATGAAGAAGTTGAAGTTTTTATTCCTGAAACTAAATCAGAAGTAAAAGATATTGTAGAGAAAGCTATTAAAGAAAATAAGAAAGTAATTTGTAGATGAGGATGAACTAATCTTGTTTGAAATTGTTTACCATTAAAAGATTCAGTTATTATTGATACCTCAAAACTAAATGCAATTATAGAAAGATGAGATGATTATGTGGTTGTTGAACCTTGAATAAACTTAGATATTCTAAATAGAGAGCTTTCTGTAGATAATCATTTCTTCCCAGTTGTTTTATGATCTCATGCTTGAGCTTTAATATGATGAATGATAGCTACAAATTGAGCATGAATGAGAGCTATTAAATACTGAAAGATGGAGGATTGGGTAGAGGAGTTAGAGGTATTAGTAGTTAATAAAGATAAGAAAGTTGAGATTATAAGGCTTATATGAGATGAGTGTAAGGATTTCTTATGATCTGAATGAGAGTTATGAATTGTGCTAGAAGCAAAATTAAAAATAATAAAAAGACCTGATTCAAAGAGTATCCAAATTAAAATGTTTGAAGACCTTTCAGAAAGTCTATCATTTGTTAAAGAAGTTAAAAGTTCGAATAACCAAAATCTTTCTGCTTTAGAAATAATTAATCCAGTTACGGCTGAATTAATTGAAGGTAAAAAGCTCTATTATGTATTAGTAGAGTATGAAGACTCCTCTACTTGAACTATTAGAGATGAGAAACAAATTAAAGAAGCTTGGTCAAAAAGAGATGCTTGTTATGCTGTTTGTGTTAATGCTTGATATGATCAGATAGAAGATCCAATGATTCCAGATGATAAATTTGAAGAATTCTTTAAATGGTTTGAAGATAAGAATTTACCTGTCTTTTGACATATAGGTATTTGAGTTCTTCATCCTCATTTTAAAGAGTGACAAGAAGATTTAATTGAAGAAATGTATAAATTAGTTCAGAAATTATGATGAGAAGTTTCTTGAGAACACTGAATAGGTAGAAAGAAACAAAGTTATGTATCAGAAGAATATGTTAATGAGGTTAAAAAGTTAAAAGATAAGCGAGATAGCAATAATGTATTCTGATATTAATAGATAAAATAATCTGATTTTTTAAAACTGTGAGTAATATCACATATGTCAATCAAATCATTATTTAACTAGATAAACAACAGAAGACTTAAGCTAAAATGCTTAGGTCTTTTTTTGATTAAAATTAAAAAATAATTAAAATGATGATAGATAAAACATTTTAAAACAAAAAGATAAATGAAATCAGATAGAATAAAAGCATTAAATGCTCAATTTGAAATCAATTATAATAGTTGAACTCAAGAACAAACAGATAAACATTGTAGAATAAAGCAATGAAATTTTCCTATAATAATTTCAGCTCCTCATGCAGTAAATCATATAAGAAATTGAGAGCTTTTAAAAGCAGATCTCCAAACTTGATGAATTGCTTTATATCTATCTGAAAAATTTAATTTATCATGTATCTATTCGACTTCATCTCTTGTTTGAGATCCGAATTTTGATAATTATGAAAATTCTGAATATAAAAAGCTTCTCAAAGAATATATTTCAAACAATAATATTAAACTCTTAGTAGATCTTCATTGATGTTGGTCTGAAAGAGACTTTGCTATTGAACTTTGAACTTGATGAGATACTCATAAAAACCTACTTTGAAACCAAAAGTTATTAAGCATTATACAAGATAACTTATCATCTTCTCTAAATTCATATCTAAAACATAATCAGCAAAGTATAACACTAAATTCAATATTTCCAGCATCTAATCCAAATACAGTATCTTCTTTCACTTCATCTCAGCTTAAAATTCCATCAATACAAATTGAGATTAATAAATCTCTAAGAGAAGAAAAAAACTTGGATCTTTTAATCCAAGCTCTTGAAAATATTATAGAACAGTTATTAGAATATTTTTCTACTAATTAACATGTGATATAAGACTTCTATTACATACTACTTCAAATAATTCACTTCAGAAGAAGATTTTATTTTCCTTTAATGAATTCTTCTTTTCTAATAATCTTTTACTATGCTTTCTATTCAACTTCTTAATTTCTCTACTAAGGAAGTATATAGCTAATAATAACGCTATAAAATCTGCTGTAGCTCAAGCATATAATATTCCCATTATTCAGAAAGTGTGTCCTAGAATAAAGAAAGCTGGAATTAGAATAATAACTTGTCTTGATAATGATAAGAATGCACTATTTTTACTTTTTCAAATAGATTGGAAGAATACTCATGCTGGAATTTGAACTCACATTCAGACACAGAAGAATAAGAAGATTCTAAATGCTAAGCAAGCAAATTCTATATATAATTCATCTCAATTTCCAAATATTCAGATAATCTTTTCAGGAATGCTTTGGAAAAGAATAAATGCAATAATACTGATGGTAACTCAAGTCTTTAGTACTAATTTTAAAGCCTCTTTTACTCTGTCATAGTTTTTAGCTCAATAGTTGTATCATACAATTGGCTGAGAACCAACAGAAACTCAGATAATAATACTAGTTAATATCATATTAACTTTCATTACTATTCAAATAACAGTAATAGGAATTTCTGATCAGAATTTTGATAATGCTCAGTATTTTACTAATAAATTATTAGAAACTGCCATAACAGCTACAATGCTAATCTGATTAATGAAACTACTTATTCATAATCACATAATCTTAGCTGTAGTTCAGAAATCAATATGGAATGATTTTCTTGTTAAACTAACAGTATTAAGTTTACTTACATATCAAGCATTTAAAACAAAGGTAATAAACTGACTGATAATTGTAGCATAAGCAGCTCATGCCATTCAAAGACCTAAACCAAAGATAAACCATCAGTCTAAAATAGTATTTATAACAGCTCAAGCTATCATAGAAAACATTGCGAATTTTGGATTTCAGTCTGCTCTAATGATAGAGTTTAACGTTACTCATATCATAACAAATGGTACTCATAACATGATTATTGAACCATATGTCATGGCGTAATCTCTTAATGCGTCTGTACATCAAAAAAGATTCAAAAGCTGTGGTAAGAAAAGATATCATAACACAGCAAAAACAACAGAAACAAGTACTGACATACTGATACCATTAGCAACTCATTTCGCAGCTTCTTCTTTCTTTTTTTCTCATAACTTTAAACTTAAATAGCTAGCAGATCAATCTCAGAATAATAATGCAAATCAAAGGCAAACCATCATCAATGGAAATACGATATTTGTTGCTCCATTTGCTAGATAATCAACACCTCTTCAGATAAAAATCTGATCTACAATATTATATAATGCATTAACAATAAAGGAAATTATACAAGGGATAGAAAATTTTAATAGCAATTTAGAAACCTTCTCCTTTCATAAAAAAGCTCAACCATCTTTCATAATTTTTTCTTACATCATTTCATAAAAAAACTCAAGCTGTAAACTTATATGAAAATGGCTTATGAATACAATATGTAATTTCTAATAATCAAGAACATAGTTCAGAGGTCAGATATTGGTGCTATTAACTATCATATCTGCTCAAAATTCTCAGGTTTTTAACCTCCATCAATGTTCAACCGCTTTATCTATGAAGTAATTATAGATTTTTTCTGCTTCTTTATAAGGTGCTGAGTGAACAAAATCTAGCTTAGTTCCTTTTAAACTTCTTCCGTATAATGTAAAATTAGAAATAAGTAAGACTTCTCAATGTATGTCTTCTAATGTAGTATTGATGTTTCAGTCTTCTCATGTTAAACATTTTAGAATAGGAATCTTCTTTACAATTCTAGATACTTTATCTTCATAATTATCTAGATCCTCAGTACTTATTCATAGATAAATAATAATTCATTTTCAGATTTCTCTATGAATATTTTCTTCTTTAATATCTAATATCGCTTTATCTACTTGTTGGATTACGAGTCTCATAATATTGAATAATAATAAATTTACTCAATATTATTTAAGAGCTAATCAATATCAATCAATAAAAATCTAAATTACACATTGTGATCAAATACTTTTTTCTTTATAAACTAAATGACAAACAAATAGTACTATTTACTAACTGGTAAATTGACATAATTAAAAAGTATTAAAAAATTTGCAAAATATTTTTTTTGATGTATAATAATAACGTCATCAAGAAATAATAAGTAATTTCATGATGGAACTAGAGAGATCATTAATACTGTCTATGTAATGAAAAATGTACTTCATTTGCTTTGATTATTATTGCTGAATGTGCAAATCATTCTATACTATTAATTAAGAATATCACTTAGTTAATTAATTTCTTTACTTTTATGAAGTAGGGGAGCGATAATCGAGGTTGAAATTTCTCTTAAGGTAACCTTATATGATTGAGAGCCTTTAACTAATAAATTAAACGACTATTAGTTTAATGAGAAATCGATTCATGATATCTAATATTGGTTCTTATTATTAATTATTCCGTTTTAAAATAGTTTTAAGCATTGCTATAGCCTTTAGCAGTTAACTTATTAGTCTATTATGAAATATTAATACAATATTAGCGATGTTATGAAAATAATGAATTTAGGCATTTTGATTTTAATATTGTAGGTTAGAAATATCTATCTTTCCAAAAATAAGGTCTTTGGAATAATCTATCCTTCTCTTAATGAATAATTAAGATAAAAAATATTAAGATTTGCTATCTTGTGTTAATCAAAAATTTAGGGTAGCCTAATGATACATAAGATACTATATTTGTTAATAGCTTATATAGCAGTCATAGGGCATCTACATAGACTTAATCTCTATGGGATTTGAAGTGGATATTAGTTCACTTCTTTTTTTTAATTTGAAAAATTATTTTCTTATATTATCAATTTCAGACTTTAATCTTTTTAGAATATTGAAATTACATGCTCCTACAATAAGATAGAAAACTACTCATATTAAACAAATATCAACTACCATAAGCCATCTATTTCAATCTACATCAATAATAGAACTTTTTCAATAATAGATTCATAATCAGAGGATAATAAAGAGTATAATATTCTTTATGATGAACTTATAATTAAATGTTAAGCTAAATTTCTCTTTTTTTAATAGATATAATGATAATCACCAAGTATAAATGGTACTTAATCAGAATGCGATTCAAGCTCAATAAATACCTATGGTATTAATCAAAATATAAGAGGAAATTATAGTAAGTAAACAAGCAATTCAAGTAATATAAACTCTTTCTCTTACTTTTCACATTCAAGCTAATACACTATAATTAAATCATCAGAGTTGACTGAATAGTAAGAATATTCAAGTAATCTCAAGTAATATTCAAGAAGTTAGATATTGTTTACCAAATAATGCTATTGAGATTTCAGGTCAAAGAGAAATTAAAAGTGTAGAAAAACTTAACAAGAGAACTGAAAAATAATTATAGAAGAACGAATAGAGGAGTCATAGTTTATAATTATCCTTTTTCTCAATTAGTTCAGATACAACAGGGAAGATTAATCCCATTATTGGTCAAATTAAGCTTGTTCAAATATAAAACAAACTCAAAAAATTAGAATAATATCAAGCATTCTCAGCTCAAATAAAGTATAATACCATTTGCTGAATGATTTGACCAAAGAGAGTACCTATTCAAGATCATATAAAAGACCGCAAAGCATATTTAATATATTTTTTGAGTACTCCCCTATCAACCTTGAATTCTCACTGCATAATATCACTGCGATATTTTTTATAGAGAATAAATCATACTAAAATTCATACAGCTGTTCATAAAATCCAGTTTAAGCTGTACCATTCGATATTTCATCTTCATGAAAAGAAACAGAAGATAGTAAAAAGAAGAATAAACACCCATTGAATAAAAGGTATGAGTTGGGTTTCAAATGTTCTCTGAAAAGATCTAAAAATAGTTTGTAATACTTGAAAGATATTATTCAAAAAGAAATATACACAGAAGTATTTAAGTATTAAAGCAGAATGTTCACTTTGGAAATAATGTATAGCCAACCAATCACTTCAGAACCACAATCATGCGGCTATAAGAAATCATGTAGCAATTTGCACTCAAAGACTAAGCCAAACCGTTGTCTTTATATTATTATATTCCTTTTTAAGATAGAATCTTGGTATAAAATACTGTAGACTTTCTGTTAATCCAAGATCATTATAAGTATATAAGAAGGTTACCAATGAAACTATACTATACATTACTCCAAAATCAGCAACAGAGACTTCTGGTGAATTGGATATAAATAGCCTAACAAAGTATCATAATGGTGCTGTTAAATATCAGAAAAAATAGAGCCAAAATCATCTTTGTATTAGCTTTTTACTAAGTGTTTCATCTGTAAGAAGATTTGTTTTTTTAGTCATTTAGTTTTATTAAATAATTGGAATTTATATTATAAATCTGCAATTAGAAAGCAACAAAAAAGACTCAGAATTAACTGAGTCTTTATATAATTAACAATAATAACTAGAACATGTAAACATATCTTAATTGTCATTTGTTTTGGTATAGACATTTTCAATCGCTACCAATTGAATTTTCGGTTCATTCTTTCATAGTTGTAGTAGATTTACCCATTTCAGTAACAGTATCAAATTTTGTACATAATTTCCAATCTTTTAAATCGTCAGTAATTCCAATTGAACTTAAAAAGTTTGATCATCATTCAGTTTCTGTTCTAGCCATAAGAACATATCATCAATGAGTTAAAGTGTTTTTCATGACACGCATATATCAATATTGTCATGATCAAACCCAATCACCTCCAGCTGTATCACATTCGGATTTATTACCTGGTTCTTTTTGGGTATTTCATGATTTTGTAAAACAGAATCAGTTATTTCTGTTTGGATCAGCAGGAAGAGAAGAAAGCTCAACAACTTTCATTAATTCTTCTTTAACTGTATCTGCAGTAACCATTTTATTGTCAACATCATTTTCTGTGCTACCAGACCATGGATAATCTCATCTATTGTTATAATATGAGAGGATAGCTGAACCTAATTGTGAAAGATCAGATCTTCTGGCTGCATCTCTTGCTGATGATTGAGCACCTTGAAGTCTAGGAAGAAGTGCTGCAGATAGAATACCAATAATTACGACAACTATAAGCATTTCTACAAGCGTAAAACCTTTTTTGAAGTTTTTCATGTATAAAAAGTATAAAAATAAAAGAAAAAATTTAACTTCAATTTTTTTAGGAAAAATAAGTCTCTTTTCAAGAAGAATTAATGTTTGTAATACTAAAATCAGTTGACATAATTAATTATAAACGACTATAATATAGCTTTATTGTAATACATGATTGAATATATATTGTTATTGTTACTGAAAATATATGAAATTAGAATTTAATTAACATTTTTGGTTTGATTTTTTATGATAAATAATCATAGATGTGTACGTTTAGTTTTAAATCATAAATAAATGCAAAACTATCAGAGAATTTTGTTGACTTGCGTAGTTATACTTTTGTGAATATTAATATATTTTGCACTATATTGTGTTGAATGATATTCTTTGTATGATGCTAATAATATACTCTATAATTGAGAATTGTTCGCTTCTTGAAATAAGAGAAAATTATATCTCTTTTTGTTTTACCTATTATCATTTGCTTCTTTATGATTATTTACGTCTTTTATTAAGAGACAAAAGTATCTTTTGATTTTTTTCTGATTATTTATTTTGTTATTTTGATGGAAACTTCTTACGTCATGATTGACAGCTTGTGTGCGGTGATATTGTAGTTTTTATTGATATGTTGATCTATTGATATATTTATTTATCTCATTAGCATTAGCTTTTGTGGTTTCTTTATTATGTTTATTAGCTTATTATTTTTATAAGTTTTTGAAAAAGAAAAAATAGAAAATTTGTATACCAATAAAAAACTTAGATAATAATAAAAAGCTTAGATAATAACAAAAAGCTAGAGTCAAACCCTAGCTTAATGATGGATAATAAGATTCATAAATAATGAATACATGATGTAAACGAATCCTACCAGCACTGAAGAATAGAATAATACGATGTAAGCAAGTGCAATACGATCTTTCTTTATCATTCTATAACATTCAGCAATAGCCTGTAAATTTGAGCAACTAATGTGCTCTTCTTTCTCTTTATTAACCATAATATTTGTTATTTTATTGTTGAACTACTTTATACTTATTATCCCTTCTATAACAAGTTATTTCTTCTTTCATTTTTTATTCTTAAGATATATTTTCACATTCTTGTGTAATATCTTTAAAGATTCAGCAAATAATCCTACTTCAAGTAATAGTAATAAAGAAACCCATGCTATTAATAGACTCTTTCATTTAGAAAACGAACTTATCACTTCATAGATACCATGTAACATAACAAAGAAGAAAAACACAGTAATAAGAAAATCAATAACAATAATTTTCGTTGTTCATTTTTTTATCTTGTTATGAATTTTGAAAGAAATTAGGCTTTTCTTTCTCTGTTGTTCTTTAAAGTTCTTTGTTTTTGTTTTTTTTACCATAGAGTATTACAAGCAATAAATCTATATTCTTATTGATAAGTATACATACATTAAAAAATAAGTCAAATTCATATGCTTTATTATTCGCTATTTAATAATTTTTTTGTTGATTTTAAGCTGATATTTACTACTATACTAAAAATTTATTTTTTATAAAGCTCTTATGTGAATAGTTTTTTGATTCGGTATTTTTTTAGTATGCTCTTGAATGTTTCTATATGATTTATGGAGAATAACAAAGATATTCAATTTTGATGTTAAACTATGTGTATTATTATGAGTAAGTTTACTCCTTGCTATGTTATCATTCTTTACAATATGGTATCAATGAGAGAATAAAATTCTAACTATTCTTTGAACATTTGCTTCTCGAATCTTTGTTCTTTCTTTCTTACTTCTTTGATTACTCTTACTTGAACATATTATTTCAATCCGGTATAAAGTAAATAAGCGAATTGTAATTGCTGTAATATTGCTAATTCTTGGTATCTGATTCTTCTTTGCTCTTCATACGAAGATAACACATCTTGATATTCAATCAGATAAAATTGAGAAAGATTTAAAGATCTTAATGGTCTCAGATATCCATGTAGATTATGTAATGTCTAAAATTCATCTAAATAAAATTAAGAACTATATTCAAAATGAGAAGCCAGATTTAGTATTGATTGTTTGAGATCTTCTAAACAGGCCTCATTCTTGATACTTAAAATATTATGAAATGTTTAATGATGAGATAAAAGTTCCTATTTATGCAGTAATGTGAAATCATGATGTGATGTGAAATACTTCAATAATTCAAGATGTATCAAATATTTCATCAATAAAACTACTAAATAATTGAGTTACAGAAACTAATTGAATAAGACTTGTTAGTATTGTTGATAAATCAATCTGGAGACAGTATTCAGTTGATGATATCATGGCTCAAACAAATTTTGATAATGATAATAGTAAGTTTACAATATTTTTGACTCATCAACCAATACATTTAGATAAATTAAAGAATTATAATATCGATTTAGAGCTAGCATGACATACACACCGTGGACAAATCCTTTGATTCCGTCAGTTGGTATACTTTATGAATGATTATTGATATTGAAGATATGACCAAGATTGAAAAATAGCTTTTGTTTCTCAATGATTATGAGTATGGTGATTACCATTCAGATTCTGAACACAAAGTGAAATGGTTGAGATTAATCTTAAGAAGAAATAATATGATTAGTGATAAACAGCTAAAGTATCAAAAAGCACTTTATTATGAAATTTTTAATAAAGAAGAATATTGATTTTTAAAAGAAGATATTCTATCTGCTAAAATAATTTTTGATATATGAGGTCATGTTGGTTATTTTTCTGAATGGTGTAGAAAATATAATAAAGATGCTGAAATCTACTTTTTTGAACCAGTAAAATCCTCATTCAATCAAGCAATAGAACTTCTTTGAAATGATGATAAAATTAAACTTTTTAACTATTGAATTTCTAATAAATCAGAAAAGTCTACGCTGCTCCTGAATCAAGATAAATCAATGCAAAGTAGTAAATTCTCATCATTTCTTAATCCTAATTGAATACCTGAAAAAGTAAATTTTATAACATTAAAAGAAATAGTAGGATCAAATCATATCAATATAATTGATGTTGTTAAAATTGATATTGAATGAATGGAATTTGAAGTATTAAACAACCTTGAGCAAACAATATGGGGTAAAATAAATACGTTAGCTATAGAAGTTCATATTCTAAATGATGAACTTGAAAATCAGTGGAAGATATTATCTCAAAAGCTTCAAAGTGAGTTTCCTAAAAATAATATTATTCAATCACCATATACCGATAAGATATTCCTTTCATATTCTACCAGAACATAGTTTTTTATACACAAAAAGTTGAATTCAGTGAATTAAATCATTATAAAATTTCTGACAAAAACAAATATTAAAGCTATGGAAATATTAGAATTAAAAGAAAAATTTAAGGAACTCGTAGAAATCCTTGGAACTGCGAAAATGGATCATAGGATTGTTGTTGACTGTTGTCTTATGCTCTTTCAGAAAGGTGCATATCTTTATGATAGACTTCCTGAAATTGAACAATGCTTGGCATCTTTCCCTTCCACTACCTCAGCTGATGTTGTTAAGAAATTTAACATCATTCAATGCATCTTGTCAGTCGGAAGAACAGAAGTCTATAGGGCTTCAAACTTCATTCCTGCTAACTTAGCTGCACAAGGTGAGGAGACTACGACAAAAACTATTTGTTTTGCTTGGGTAAATCTTCATGATATTGAAGTAGATACGCCAAGCAATGTGGCAATTAAAAATGTTCTAAGAGACAAAATCTGCCAAATCTATGATGATTTCGTGCAGCCATATCAAGTCCTAGAACAACTTTCAAAGCGTAAGGTATAACCCTGCGCTTTTTTATTTAACAACTTCTCATATTCCTCAATCTACAATATGATATTCCGCACATTTTCAGTTCTTTGAATATGGTGCATGAAATACTTTACTATTACTTTCATAAAGAAGATAAGAATCTCAATATATCGTTCCAATTCTAGTAAATCCATCTTCTCATCATAATTTATAGATATTACTTTCTGACCAAGTCTTTTTATCTCAAATTGATACAATAGTTTCTAATTCATCTCATCAATCAATATTTTCAAAATAGATATCTACAAATAATCAGTCTCTTAATGTGTTATCTTCATCAACAATATTATTAGTAAAATCGAGAATAAAATTATATCATTTGTCTCAATTAACTCAGAGAATCTGTGATCAATTTGGACTATTAACTCAAATACGGAAGAATTCATCTTTTCAATCATTATTTAAATCAATGTTAATTTCTTCTGATCTAAATTCTTCCTTTAATCAAATGTAATCATTATAAATTCAGTCTTTCAATCAATAAATTATTTGGCTAGGCATATCAGGAGCTAAATATCATGTATTTATGCTGCATCAAGTATATTTATATTCATTTACAGTATATCAATAAAAGCTTCATGGATTCTTACTAATATGATAAGTTAAATTACATTCCCCTATATCATAATTTTCTTTCTCTTGAAGAAAATCATCGAAATAACTTGCAGTAACTTCTATATCTTTATCTGATGCTTGACTGATACTATCGATTTCAAATGATGTTGCTCTTCATTTATTCCCTATCAAATCTGATCAATAGTATTTATAATTAAATAATAAATAGTTATCTCAACTTAGAATTAATCAATCAACATTTAAGTCTCCTCAATTATTTACACTTTCTCAAACACTATCTTCTAAGATTTTATTTAAATCAGATCTTTTATATCCTACTTTAAAGTCTTGATTATTAATAACAACTCAATCATGAATATCTCATCAATTAACATATAAGGTTTCATCAAGTATCGGATAAACAGGATAATCTGATGCTTCCATGGGATTCTCATATTTATCCATATAGTTATTATTTAAGATATTGAAGATAAATCTTCATTTTTGATGATTACTAGCTAACGGCTTATTCCGAATATCAGCTTTATCATTTTCTATATCTATAACTCATTCTAATAAATACGATAACTTAGAATATTCATATCATGTAATTTCAGAATTTTCTGTATAGTTAATCTCTGTATCAATTTTACTACATCAATAAAATAATACAGATACAAATAAAACGAATAAGCTTAATTTTTTATTCATTCTAAGCAGATTATAAGATAAACAAAAATATAATAGAAAAACTTATCTGCTTTTCAATAAATGATTTTGTTGTTGAACTTACTAATTCCTTTACTATAAAATAGTTACTTTTATATTCAGTTTTCATATGAAAATACTTAAAGCATTATTCCTATTACCTTTATTCTTATTATTTTGAAATATATCAAATGCTAATTTTGATATTTCAAATTATGAGATAAAATGAGATATAAAAATTGATTGAACTATTGATGTTAATGAAAAAATAGATGCCAATTTTTATTCTCAGATGCACTGAATTGAAAGAATCTTAAGTAGATATTATTCTGTTGGAAATTTAGAGTTCCAAGTCTTCTATGATAATATTAAAGTAAATAATGATAATTTTACTACCTATGATGAATATTGAGATACTGTTGTAAGGATTTGAGATGCAGATAAATATGTTTTTGGTGATCATAAGTATGATATTGATTATTCAATGTACTGAGTTATAAGAAATTTCTCATGAATGTGATATTCAGAACTCTATTGGAATCCTATCTGATATGATCGAGATCAAGTTATTAAAAATCCTAAAGTTGAATTAGCTTTGCCAAAGCCTTATACGTGATTAAGTAAAGAAGATTTTATCGTTTCTCTATGATATACTGATTATTATAATATCGATGAATTTCCTTGAGAGATCTCTCGAGATGAGAATAAAATTACAATTATTTATACCTGAGAATTGTCTGAATATAATTGAATCACCTTAGCAATAAAATTTTCTAATGGATATTTTGAATATAATCATGAGAAACAGTCTCAACTCTTTGTATGATATGTGAATGATTATGATGTTGAAAATAATAAAATATATTGAGTAGTTCATAAATCTTGAAGTATAGATTTTAAGAATACATTAGATTTAATAATATATCAACCAATTGAATATTTTGAGTGAATTATTCCATATAAGTTTTTATATAATTCTGAATATTTTTTAACACTGTTAAGCGGTTTTAAAATCAATTGAAAACCATTTGAATATAAAGACTACGGAACTGAATATTATAACCAATATTTTGATTTAAGAGAGTTCAGTTGAGATGATAAGCTAACAGCTGAATATTCTATGTATGGACTTGTTAAGCCTTTTACATGAGAAGATGAAAACTGGACGAATAAAATATATCTTCCATTACCAATATTTAATTTAAATGAAAAATCAAAAAATATAGAATTAGAATTGGAGTTCCCCAAAGACGAATTTCCTGACATTTGTTCATGAATATATAGAGAAGATATCGATATTATTGTGTCAGATAAAAAGATGAATATCGATAAATTCTATGATGATTGATGAATTCTATCATGTGATAATAATATTCTCTATTTTAATGGCAGTTGAATGTTTGATAAGGATGTTAATTTCTGAATAAGTTTGCCTAATATTTGATTTGAATTAAATGATGAAATTCTTTGAGCCCTTGAAGCTCTTTGAACTTGAGAAGACTATTATAATGATGAATTGAATAATCGACAATCGATCGCTTTTTTCTTCTGAATGATTCTAACTTGTTGATGATTTACATGGTTCATGAACAGAAGATATTCGATTTTATGATCGAAAAAACAAAAATATATTGTTCAATATGATGCTCCAAAATGAATGGATTCACCCGAAGCTTGAGTAATAATAGATGATGTCGTTGATTGAAAAGATATTACAGCTTTAATATATCAGCGAGCAGCATTAAAATATATTAAAATCTTCTCTGAAATTGATAATAAAAAATTCTATATCAAAAAACTGAAAAGTCTTCCAAGTTCAGCTAAAAAATACCAAGTTGAGTTTTTTAATAGCTTATTTAAAAATAGTGATGAATATCATTTTATAAAAGATTCAGATACATTATATAAACAAGTTTCCAAGGCTAAAAAGTGATTAACATCATATATTGACTCAGAAAAATGGTATGTATCAAAATTGGATTATGTAGCTTGAGAAAAGACTGCCTTTAAAACTACAAATAAAACTTATGTTTGATGTAGTGTATTCATGTGGTTAGTTCTATATACTTGTGTAGTAACTGCTATTAACTCTTATCTAAAACCTGTATGGTCTTGAAATATTTTAGTTTGTGTTTTATGAATTATTTTTATTCTCTTTGCCTATAAATCAAGAGATAGAGCAGTCTATACAGATAAATGAAATGAACTACATAATCATTGTCTTTGATATAGAGAATTCTTAATGAAGGTAGATAAGAAAAAATTCGAAGCTCTTACCAAAGAAGATCCATTGTTTGTTGAAAAAGCACTTCCGTATGCTGTTGTATTCTGAGTACAAACACAGTTTATTAAAAATATTACTCCAGAAGATATTTCGTATTTTGATTGAGATTTAGATTCTCTACTTAACTCAATTAGTTATATTAATAAATCTGTGAACTATTATCCATATTCATATTCTTCATCAAGTTATTCATGATGAGGGTATTCATATTCTTCATCAAGCTGACATAGTTCATGATCATCATTTGGTTGATGATATTCAAGCTGATGATGAGGTGGCTGATGATGAGGTAGGGGATGGTAGAGTAGTAGTTATTCCTTAGAAATAAACAGGGCTATACTAGATAATTTAGTATAGCTTTTTTTGTTAATATTTAGTCGATCAAAATTTGCAAAAAAACCAGTTTCCATTTATAATTAAGTGTTTATAAAATAATTAAATAAATGGAAGTTTTAGGGCCAAATGATTCAGCTGATAAATTTAGAGAAAAATTAAGAAGAATTAGGGAATATCTTAATTCACTTTCTGTTAAAAGGAATAGGACGAAAAGGAAAAAGGTAGAAGATGATATTAATGAACAAATAGAAGAAGTTTTTGATAAAAATTCTTCAAAAAAACAAGAAGATTCTTTTAGCGATAAATGAAATCAGTGAGAAGACGAAAGAGAAGATGGATGAGAAGAATCTGATAATGATTGAGAAGAGAATTCTGAAAATAACGGATGAGATAACAACTCATGAGATTTAGATACTGAAGAATGAGATGACGAATGAGATGAAGAATGAAACCAATGATCACAAAGTTGAAATGGATGATGAAATTGATGAAAACAATGAAAAAGTAGTAAGTCTAAATCAAAAGAAAATAAGTCAGAATTTGAAACTCCTCCTGAAGACAGAGACGAATATATACCACAGGATTCTGAAATCTGAGAAGCAATGGGGGAACAATCAAGATTCGCTGAAATTTATCCAGCATTTTTATGATATTACACTCAATGAAAAAAATCATATTTTAACAGAGAAACAAATCTTTGGTCTAAAAGAAAAACACTTTCTCAATTAACACATAAGTTACCAGAATGAACAAAAAAGTATGCTTATACTTGAGTAATTACTAAATGAATTAATGCAATACCTCTTCCTGATTTAGCTTGGCCTGATACTTCAACTCTTCATTCTACATGAAAATCAGCTCCTGAATTTCATGTAGATCAAAATGGTTGTGTATATCTTGTTAGTAATGAAAAACAATTTGTAAGTTTTAATTTCTGATTAAATCAACACGATAATACTAAAGCTCCAGTAAGTGCTGATTCTGATAAAATTATCTTTGATTCATTATCACAAGATACTCAAGAATTATTAGATAATTTAAGATCTTCTTGAGCTAATCCACAGCAAATAGCTGCAGCTATCAAGTATTATATTATAAAAAACAAAAAATACTCAACTAAGGTACAATGAACATTAAGAAATAAATCAAATAGAGATACTTACATTAAGCATCTAGATGAATCTCCAATTCTAGAATGTTTTAGTGCTAATTCATTATTTGTTGCTTTATGTAGGCAGTTGTGAGTACCAGCAAGATTAGTTGTTGGTCATATGGTTCAATCTAGCAATAAAGAATGAAAAGCTTGTCTTACTAAAAATGACTGACATGCCTGGTCTGAAATATGGGATGCATCACTATGATCTTGGTTAAGAGTTGATGCTACTCCAACAGAAAAAGAAGATTGAGAGAAATCAAATGAAAATGGACAAGAACAAAACGATAATCAAAATAATAATCAAAATGCAGATAATAATTTCTGAGATAATCAAAGTCAGTCTTGAGATAAATCTGATAAAAAGAGTAATTCAAATAGTGAAAATAATAGTAAAGAGTCTTCACAAAGCTGAGAATCACAAGACGGTAAATCTGAATCAAACAGTGAAAACACTTGAGAAAATAAGAATAGTGATCCAGAAAAATGAGACGAATGATCTAAAAATTCTGACGCTCAAAATACTTGAGATTGAGAATCAACCGATAATACCTCACAAAGTGAAAACGCCTCAGATTCTCAAGATAATGATTCACAATCAAATCAATCGGAGCAAGATCAAAAATGAAAAAAAACTTGAGATGAAAAAGAAAGTAAACAACAATGAAATTGAAAAGGTCAATTAATAGATGAAAGTGATGCTAAGCCAACAAAATCTCCATCTGAACTTTTAGATGAAATGATGGAAAAGGCTAAGGAAGATGATTTGATGAAACAATCGGAAGAATTAAACGAGGTTCTTGATAAATTGGATAAAGCTAATTCAAAAGAAGACATAAAGAATATTCTCGATGAATCTAAACTTTCAGATTTTGCTAAGGATATGGTTGATAAAATCTGAAAAGACAAGATCTTAGAAGATGAAAGAAAAAATCTAGAAAAACTTGATGATGAATCTAAAATTGATGAAGCATTAAAAAACTCGTTACTAGATGAAGAATATAAACAAAAATTGAAAGAATATGCAAAACGTATGAAAGATAAAATAGCTGAAGAAAAAAGAAAAATGAAGAGTGAAATGGAGAAGTTATGATTTACAGAAAAAGAACTAGGATACTATAAAGAATATAAAGAACTTGAAGCTGAGGTTGAACCTGAAGTAAGAAAGCAAATTAAGGAACTACAAAAAATATTACCAGTACAATATCAAATACTAAGAAATGAGAATGATATTTACCGTAGTGGCCCACAAATAGATTGATGAAAACTAGTAGAATTTGCCATTACTTGAGACCCATTAATCTTTAGAAGAAATCATGAAGTTCGTGAAAGTAATGAAATAAATATGTTTGAAACAATTATTATCGATACTTCATGAAGTATGTGAAGAATTGATTATCCATGATCTATTCTAAGAGAATCTGTTAAGGCGGCTATTATTAGAGCAAAAGTACTAGAACATTTTAAAGTAGATTTCAGTATTGTCCTATTCTGAGATAGAGTTGATGAGGTGATGAGTTTCTGAGAAAAATTCTCATCTAAAAAGAAATGTTCAATACCAGCAAAATTAATGAGGTCTGCACATATATCATGATGAAACTCAAGAGAACCAATCTCCTACGTATATGAGAATATGTTAAAGCAATCAAGGAAAACTCGCTGAAAATCGTTCTGAAATATCTCATTTATCTGAGATGGTGACCTTTATAACTGATCACGTAGGCAGGATTTAAAAGCAATGATAGATGATTTAAAGAAACGTTGATTCTGAGTTACTGCATATTATATAAACGATTCATGGAGTAATCTAATAGGATATTACTTTGGTTCTCCTTCAGATTGATGAGCTGTGTATGCATGAAGTTCAAAAGAGTTGTCAAAAGAAATTGTGGAATCACATAAGACACATCTAAAGAAAAAAATAAGAAAATACATGAAATAATTATTTTATATACTATATTAAAAAAATGGAATATATTGAAGAATGAGCAAAAGAGGAACTATTTGATATTAAAAAACAAAAATTGGAAGCAGTTGATAAATGAACGATTGAAAATTTACAAAGATTATGTGCATTAAGTTTTGCTCCTGGATACGACTCTGTGCCTTCATTTATTAAAGAATTAGGAATTCGTGATAAAGATTACTACGAATTAAGTATGCAAAATTCAAAGTTACCAATTGTGTTCCCCGAGTGTGCAAAGCAATTACAAGATTGAGTTAATAGCTATTGAAAACCAATATATTTAACTAAAAAAGGTGATATTTCAAAAAAATCTATCCCTTTGTTTAAAATAGATAAAGCATATAAAAAAGAATGAAAATATTATATCTATACGAGTGAGTGATATTTACTCTCAGTAAATATAAGTGATTTTGAAAATAAATGATTAAAGGCTTCAACATTAAGCTTCGTTTGAATTCAACTTCCATATTGAGATGTCTTCGGGAAAACTTGTAAAAAAATAATTTCAAATAATGCTAAATTTGAAAGTTGAAATGACTGATTTATTCACGCATATTCTTGAGCACAATATGATGAACATGAATATCAATTCCCTTGAGATGAAGTGTTTCAAATAGATAGCTCAAGTATATTAATAAGTGAATGATGAATGCTTCATCAATATAAAAATGGTGCATGATATAAAAAAATGGAAGTATATGATGTTCCATTTAAGTGAATAAAACAAATGTTCGTAGATAAGAAGAAAAACTTTTTATTCGTAGTGAATGAAACCGAAGACTGATCAAAGTTACATATTATAAATTTCTATGATTTTTCTAAAAATAAACAAATTAACGAAATCTATCAAATTAACGATGTTACTGACGTTGTTTGAATTGATGAAAAATGATGATTCTTCTGTAAAACTTCAAATTGAAATATAGATTACTATTGGAGTACAATTGAAAATTTTAGAACTAATTTTTTCGTAGGTGATGAGGATAAAATTCCATGAAAATTAATATATCCAAAAGAAGCTAAAGTAACTGAATTAAATGATAATTGAAAAAATGTATTATTAAAATCATTAGAAAATTGAGAAATATCTATTTCACTTGATGATGATACTGAAGATGAAACTGATAAATTAGATAACTCTATAATTGAAAAGATTTGGGAATTAGAATTTGATATTAATTGATCTAAAACTTCATTAAAAGACTTATTTAATTCAGCAACTGATGAAAAATCAATAACAATAGTTTATCACATATTTGAAAAGATAAAGAAAAATCCTGATATTATAAAATATGAATGAGTTTTAAAATGAATGGAAAGAAAAATCGTTGAAAAGAAGAATAAGATTATTCTTGAATCAATATTTTCAGAACTTGATAATTTGGCAGAGAAATTGTGAACTTCAAGTGATATTGCAACATTAATAACAATTCAAGATAGATTAAAAGATATCAAGAAAAAAAGAAAAAATATTCAAGCATGAATAGTAAAACAAGATAAAGATCTTGATGATTTATTAAATCTTGTTAACGATAGAATAAAAGATTATCAAGAAGAACACAAAGATGAATACCAAGAAGTAGTTGATGATAACTTAGATAGAATATCAGAAATCCTAAAAGATATTAGAAACGCAATCGATATTTCATCTATTTATGAGAATCCAATATATGAATCAACAAGAAAACTTATTATATCAATGGATGCTGAAACCAGAGATACTTACAATAAAAAGCTTAAAGACTTAATTAATAAAAGAAGAGATGAAATTAGAGCAGAATCAGTTAAACAAAAGAAAGATGAACAAGATAGAGTAGAAAAATTAAAAAGAGATATTGAAGATGATATAGATCAAGTTAAAGAAACTTTAGAAGATATTGAAAATATTGAGGCTATTGAACAATTTAAAGAATCTGATGCTTTTGTTCAACAAATCAAAGAATCGCTAAAAGGAATTCCATCAACTGATGCACAAAAATTAGACTTAAAATTAGATAGAATTTTTAGTGAAAGAATATTTAAACTAAGATTATGAGCAGAAGAATCAAAATGAGTAATTCAAAATCTAGATGCTTACTGAATAGATACTGCTCTCTATTATAATGAAGATTGATCTGAAAAAATAGAATGGAAGATTACTTGAGATGAAAAAGCAAATTGAAAAATCTCACTAATTGTTAAAATTATGAACTGAGAGACTCATGAATATAATAAAACATTATATCTTTCAGATGCAGAAAAATTTGAAGATGTATTAATTAGAGATTATCCAATTAAATTTGAAATGACAACCGATGAATTCAGAATCTTCAATAAGAAACTTTCAAGATGGAAAAAATCATGAAAAGAAGAATTGAATAACTTAGTTAAAAGATATCATGATGAGAAGCAACAAGAAGAAAAAGCAAGATTATTGAAGGAGTTAAATGATATGAAAGAATATTATAAAGACGCAAGATATACAGAACTCTTTATTCAAAGACTTATAAAAGAACAGAAACTTAATCCAAGGTCTAAAGTCCCTCCATATGATCCTGATTATATCGTTCTTGATGAAGAAAAAGAGATATTAAAAACATTATCAGCAAGACTTGCAGACCAGAAACAAAATAGTTGAATAGAAATTCTTGAATGATGACCATGATTATGAAAAACAGTAATGTGTGAATTCTTGGCTAATGTTACAAACAGAGAAATTATTAGAGTTCAATGTAGTAAAATGGATCCAAATGATATGTTTTTTGCTCCTACATTAAAGAAAAATAATTCTAGTTATGAACAAGCTGATTGGGTTAGATTAATGCAAAAACCTGGAACAATAATCCTATTCGATGAAATAGATAAGTTAAATGATCAATGTTTTGAAAGATTACACTCACTATTTGATAGAAGTAGATCAGTATATCACTGACATTTATGAACAATAAAAGCGAATCCTGATTGTTTATTCTTATGAACAAGAAACTCATATGATAGATTAAGTAACCCAATACTTTCAAGATGAAGGATATTACAAATAAATTACCCTTGAGAATTAAATGAAGCGTTTAAAATTTCAAAATATACAGCAAATCCTGTTCTTAAAAAGATGAGTTATGAAGAATTTGAAATGTTATATGATAAATATGTAACTCGTTGAGAAATGGCACCTTCAAGTGCTCAAGAAAAAACTATTTATGATTTAGTTATAAATATTAATCACTTATTAAATATCTTTAATAGTTTGAGAGAATTATATTCAAGTGATACCCCATTTGCTTTCGAACTTTCTTATAGAGATGCAAGACAAATCTTTGTTGATTATAATTCAAAATGAGACTTTAAATCTGCATTAGAAAGTGTCTTGATACCAAAAGCAAGATGAGCTGTTGTAGATCCTGAAGAGAAGAAAGAACAAGAAGAAATGGTAAGAGATGCAATAAGTAATGAAATGTGATAATTGATGAATGATAAGAAAGAAAGGTTTTAAGCCTTTCTTTTTAAAATAAATTATTACAAAAAATGAAATAATCAAAGAAGCTCAGAACTTCAATAATTTAATATTATTTAATAATTGTATATTTATAAAGGAAATTTATCAAAAGACTTCCCGATTAATCGTTTTCTTCAAATCTTTTCTTCTGCTCTTCAAGTCTACAAAGTGTTTCAAATAGACATCAAGAACATCTTTCGATAACTAATCATTTTTTACATAAGTTTGATTTAGTTTCTTGAGTTGCTTCATAAGACTCCATAATAACGAGGTTAAGAAATGAATGACCTAATTTCTACAAAACGAAAGTAAAAAGTCAAAAGAATTTAAACAATATTTAAATAGATAAATAAATGTTTTTAAAGAAAAAATTATAAAATTATTTACATTTTTACTTGAATATGGATGATAACATTAATATATTATTACTTGCTCAACTAAAAAAAATTAAAATATGAGAAAAGATCCAATTCAGAAAAAAGCTCAGAGAAAAGCTGAGCAACGCAGAGTACAGATGGAGAAAGAGAAAAGGGAGCAGAAGCGCCGTAGGCTCCTGGGTTTAGAATCCAAGAATGAGTCCACAAAACGGCTCGCAACAATCCTTAACAACATTTCTGTTAAGAAGGTTGTTTAACTCTCTCCATTTAAAGTCCAGATATGGTTCACTATCTGGATTTTTTTTTAACCAATTCTTGAAGATAAAAACAATTTTACTATAGTAATTACATCTTTAAAAAATAACTACATAATGCTTTTAGTATGAGATATCCACCTTTCAGCAAAAATTAAGGATAAGGTCCTTAACCAGATTAAATCTTTTATTGAATCTAAACCTGAAGAAAATAATATAATTTTCTTATGAGATTATGTTTATCATTTTAGTTATGATAGAAAGGCACTTTTAGAACTCTTTCAATTATTTCTAGAATTATATAAACAATGAAAAACATTATATATTCTTTCATGAAATCATGACTGGCTATGAGAGAATTTTGTTTTTGAAGAGTGAAAAAAAGTATTTGATTTGCTCCAATGATGAACATGAACTATTCATTTTATAACTAAGCCTTGGCTTACAGAAATAGAATCAGAAAAAATATTATTTATGCCTTTTTGCTTGGATTTACATGAAGATGAATATGAAGTATACGAAAATTGAAAGAATCCTTTAACTGAAACTTTATTAGAATCTAAAGATAAAAACGAAGTATTCTCAGGAAAAGTTAACCAACTATTAAATGGTTTTATTAAAAAAGAATGAAAACTAACAATAATACACCATTATTATACTAATAAAACAAAATTTCCAGGATATCGTTCTCAATTTACATATAAAGATATAGCGCTATCAGATACTTTGTTAGAAAATAGAGATCTAACATTTATTTCAGGGCATCTTCATGCTCCTTTTGTTCTTCGAAATTATCTTTGTACTTGAAGTATTCGGCCTACATCTTCATTAGAATCAAATCAGTTAAAATGATTCTTTAAATATTCTAAATGAAATTTCTCATTTTATGCAAGACAGCCACTACATTATATAGAAACAGAAAACATCTGAGCAACCAATGAAGAGAATATGCAAAGTATTTATAGGCAATATACTCAACAACTAAAAACAATATTATCTTCATCATCTCAATTAAAACTTAATGATTTTGAAGTTCCAGAATTAAATATAAATGATATCTCATTAACTTTAAAAGTAAAAGAACTTGATTTTAATAAAATAGATGAAGTATTATCACCTGCATTAAGAGAAAAACTAACAGACTTTAGATTGAAAAAAGATACAAAACAAGTTGATGATCTTATTGAAAAACTATGAAGACCTGATGAAGAAAAGTTACAAACTTTTGGATGATGGCAAGAATTATTAAAAGATTATATTAAAAACAAGTTTCCAAACGAATACTCAGATTATGAGAAAATATTAAGAGAATTAAAAGTTATTTAGTTAACTATTAAAAAATATGGCAAAAGTATTATTTATTGTTGCAAATAATTGATTCCAAGATAATGAGTTTTGAATTCCATATAAAACACTTACAGCACAATGACATGAATGTGAAGTAGCTTCATGAAAATGATGATATTGTAGGTGAGTATTTTGAAAAGAAATAGAAAATACTAAAAGGCTAGATGAAGTAAGTGCATTAGATTATGATCTATTAGTATTCGTTGGATGATGATGAGCAGAAAACCAATATTTTAATGATGAAACATATCTCTCATTAGCAAAGCAATGAAAAGCAATTGCTGCAATCTGTATAGCTCCAACTATTTTATCCTATTCAGGAATATTTAATTGAAAAGAAGTAACTTGATGGGATGATTGAGAAAAAACTCAAATTTCTCAAATAGAGAAGAATTGAGGAATATTTAAATATGAAGAGGTTACTCAGGACTGAAAAATAATAACAGCAAATTGACCTGAAGCTGCCACAAAATTTGCACGAAAACTTGTAGATTTCTTAAATCATTAGAAATTAGATTCTATTCCACCAATTTTCGTTTTCATCATCATTTTTATAGAGTTCATTCATTTGATCGTCTGACAAAAAATTTCTTTTTGTATGATCTTCTTGAACCTTATCTCAAGGCTTTTCTTCTTCATCAAAATCAAAAGGAATCTCTAATTGTACTCATGTGAGTCTTTTTCAATTAAGCAATTCTTCAGTAGTTTTTGTAGCTAATGGATCTGATTGTACTTCTCTTTTTGAAAGGACATCATCACAATAAACCATTCATTGAAGGATTTTAGAGATTTTATCTGCAGTATATCTTGTAATATTCCTTTGTTTTAAAAGCTCTGGTACTTTATGAAATATTAATAAATAAGTTGCAGTACTATCATAATATAATTTATTCCAAGGTTTAACTTTATCTTCAGAAACTGCATAATGAAGATATTTATCATGATGGCTAAAGTTTAAATGTCTTGAACTATATAATAAATCAAAAATTTCTTTTTTAATTGAGTTTCTTCTTCTTGTAAATTCTTTCCATAATTTATCTACTCAGTCTGTTTTTAGCTTTTCATCATTTGCTAACATATCTTCTCGTTGTTCTAATTCCAATTTCATATCATAACAAAATAGAGGATAAATTTATTGTTAATAAAATTATAAAGATTCAAGGTCTCATATTCAAGTATTTGAAGACTAAAATTTTTAAGCCAATTTAAATTGTCATATTAGGCAAAAATAGAAATGACACTAAAATAGAATAAGGAAATTTATTCCATTATTTAATTAAATTTATATCTCTTTAGAGTCTCTCTAAGTTATTTAAAGGGAAATCTTTTCTGAAATGTTTAATCTTTAAAAGAAAAAATTTAGAATTCTAAATCTCTTCTAAGAATCTAAGCTCAACCTTTCTTAATCAAAATTTTGGATTATGAAATTTTACAATTCAAAGATCATTCCAAACTTCTAATACATATCAAGTTCAAAATAGTTTATGTCTTACTGTGCATCCTTCAGTTATGCTAGATTTTTGTGTAGGTCATGAAGAGTTAGTTAAATCATAGAATTTAAGTAAATCATTAGGTATTTCTTGTAAGAAACGGCTAACAGGATTCATCCTTACTTGTCACCAAGTCATTCTTGATTTAGCATGTGATATAAAGAGCATATCTTTTGCTCTTGTTATTGCTACATACATAAGTCTTCTTTCTTCTTCTAATACTTTTGGATCCAATGAAGAGCTTGAAAGAGGAAAAACATTTTCTTCAACTCAAACAATGAAAACAACAGGGAATTCTAGTCATTTAGAGGAGTGGATAGTCATTAATTTTACTGCATCAGAATTTTCATCAGAACTCTCAATAGTATCAACCATTAAAGTTACCTCTTCCAAAAACCATCTCAATAAATCATCTCACGAATTAACAATCTCTTCATTTTGATTGCTCATTCAGAATTCATATTTACTTGCCATATTTATAAGTTGTCATACATTCTCATATTTTTCATCAGCTTGTTGGTCACTTCATTCTTCTTTAATTAAATATTCTTTATAATGAACTTTAGATATAATAACATTAATTAAATCTGCAGGATTTAATTCTTTAACAGAATGTTGTAATTCTCTAATAAGTTTAACAACATCTATAACTCAGTTAATTGCAGCAGGCATTAATTTAAGTCAAGCTTCTGACTCTAATAATTTTGAATCTCAGGTATCTGCTACTATAGTTAGTACTTCATACAAACTTAATCATAATTCTGAAGCATAATTTTCAAGACGTTCTATAGAAGTTGCTCAAATTTTTCTATTCGGAATATTTAATATTCTCTTTAAAGAAACTCAATCAAATGGATTATTTACAACTTTTAAGAAAGCAAGAATATCTTTAATTTCCTTTCTCTCAAAGAATTTAAAAGCTCAATAGATTTTATATGGAATACCTTCTTGAATAAAAAGAGATTCAAAATTCTGTGATTGAGAGTTTGTTCTATAAAGGATAGCAACTTGTCACCAAGATTTTAACTTTCCCTTTTCTTTCATCTGCTTTATTAATTCAATAATGTTAGCAGCTTCATCAGTATCAGTATTGTTTGTAAATACGGTTATTTTATCATTCCCTTCTCTATGCGCAATAATGTTTTTCTCATACTGATTTTTATTGTTTTTAATAACAGAATTTCATGCAGCTACAATATGTGCTTTTGAACGATAATTTGTTTGAAGTTTGAACATCTTTATATCTTTCCAATAATGCTTAACATTAAGGAAATTTTCCATTAATGCTCATCTCCATCAATAAATACTCTGAAAATCATCTCAGATAAGAGTGATATTAGCTCAAGATCAACTCATCATCTTCATAAGTTCAAATTGAATCCAGTTGGTATCCTGTGCCTCATCAACTAAGATATAATCAAAAGCATTCTGCCATTTTTTTAGAATCTTTTCATCTTTTTTGAAGAGTAAGTAGGGGAGTAATAGGAGGTCATCAAAATCAAGCGAATTACTCTTTTCTAATTCTTTTTCATACTCTTGATATACTCTACCCATATTTTGTTCTTGTGCACTTCAAGCTCTAAGTAAGAAATCAGCAGAAGTTCTTCAATTATTCTTTTGGGTAGAAATAAATGATTTAACTTCTTGTGGTTTGAATAAATCTTGTACATTTAATCTTTTACAAATATCTTTAATAATTTTAGAACTATCATCAGCATCAAGAATTCAGAAATTCTTGTTGTATTTTTTTCATAATGCCTCGATATCTTCTTTTAATATTTTAAGAAAAATAGAGTGAAAGGTTCAAATCCATTTTAATCTTCTTGGATCTAAACTTTTTGCTTTGCTTCAACTTGATTGAATAGAATTCATAAAATTCTGAAAATCCTTATCATTGTCAGGACTTTCTTCAGTAGTTTTGTTTTCTTCAGTAAAGCTTTGAGCAGAAATATCATCTCATAATTTAATTAATCTTTCTTTCATTTCATTGGCAGCCTTATTGGTGAAGGTAACTCAAAGGATTCTTTCTACACGAATATGCTTTCACCAAATAAGATAAGCTATTTTGTAAGTTAATACTCTAGTCTTTCAACTTCATGCACCTGCTATAATTAAAGCAGAAGTATCAGTGTGAAGAGCAGCAGCTGTTTGCTCTTCATTAAGATTTGAAGCAATATAATCTTTTAGTAGCATAGAAGTTGATTTTTTTATAAATAAACACTTTTGCCTTTTTTATGAAAATGAATCTGTTTTTCAAAGTGAATAAAAACTATTTTGTTTTAATAATTATAAACTAATATTTGAAAAAGTCTGATGCTAAATAAAGCACCAGACCTGTAATCACAACCTAATTAAGCGTAATGAGATTCAAAGTAAGCACAGATTCCATATCCAACAGTGCAGGCATACAATCCTAAGCATACAGGGCAGAATGCAGAGACAGAGTTGAAAAGTGCATACAGCAGTGCAGTAAAGAGGGCAAAGAATGCACTTGGTAAGAATACTGCAGGAACGATAGAACGAATTCGAGATTCAATTCTCTCTGACTGCTTAGAATAATTCAGAATTGCATGCATAAAGACCAGGAATGCAAATCCTAAAGCATACCAAGATATAGGCGATGCAGACATGAATACAATGAATCCAACAAAGGTTAATTCACCCCAAGTTACAATAAGTAACTTCCAGATTTCTTTCTTAGTTAATTTTTTCATATTTTATTAGTTTTGTTTACTGCAAAAATATAGTCAACAAAGGACTTAAAAACAAGACTAATATTTGAAAATTATTTTCCCTTACTACAGTTTCATCTATAAAATTCTCTTAAATCACAAGTTGTTCAATCATCAAATCAACAAGATCAAATCATTCAATGACCATATCATCAACGAGATTTTAATTGTCATCATAATCCTTCACAGTGCTTTTGATAAACAATAAATTTATCATAAGAATAATATTCTGAAGGTAGAAAACTAACTCTAACTTCAGGATCTCTATATCTACCTGATTCAATTGTACATTGAGCTAATAAAGAGTCTTCATTTAATAAATAAGTTACTCATTTTAATTGATGTGATTCTTCATCTTTTGAAAATTGTGTTGTAGTTCAAATATCCCATTCATAATCATATGCAGAGCGTTCCATTCTATTAGCCTCTTTACTACATAATTCAATTTTCTCTTCATCTGTTAATGGTGGATTCTCTGGAATAACTTCAGCAACTTCTACAGGCTCTTCAACTGGCTCATTATTTGAAGATGAAACAGTGATAAGAATTACTATTAATCATATCAAACCAATGAAAATTGCAGATCATATTCATAAAACAACATAAGGTTTTTCTCTATATTTTAATAAAACGAAATTATAAAATTCTTTTGATTTAACAGAGATTTTTGTAATTAATTCATTAAATACCGCTTTAATCTTATCCATTCTTTACTAAATATATAAAACATAACTACAATAGTACTATTTAAATAGAATAAAATTTCCAGATTTTATTTATAAGTTGATAATAATTTTATTTGACAATTAGCTAAATATAACTATATAAAAATTACTTTACTTGATATACTAAATCCTATGGTTGCAAAAACTTATGAAGCTATTTCTGATGCTTTTGATAATGAAATAATGAAAAATAAATATGTAAATATTGCTAAAAGGAATGCGGAAACTTATTGAAATTTCAAACACAATTATATCATAGATAAACTAGAATCATCATCAATTGATATCGATGTTTCAAAAGATTTAAAAGAGCAAGAAGAGTTAATTAGTAAAGTAGATGAACAATATTCAAATATCCCTTTAAAAGTAATTGATAAGCTTGTTAATCTTAATTATTGAGACATCTCAACATCTGAAAGTGATTTAATATCATACCTACAAGAAAATACAGTAAATAATGCACCAGAAGATGTTCTGAATTTTGCTTGTAGAATGGAACAATATTTTTCTTATGTTCTCAAATGTTATAAAGATCTATCTAAAGGTATTGTAAATAATGTTGATGCCTCAATAGAATATAAGTCTCATCCAGAGATAAAAGAATCAGAATTTGAATCAAGAGAACGGACTATTAAAAAATGATTATGGACCTTATGTAATGTTATAGTGAATGAAGCAATTAGTTATGATTTGGATTCAATTTCAGAAATCTCATGAATTTCAAAAGATGATTTGAAAGCCTTTATGACTAAAAATATACAAGCTCAAAAAAATCCAGAATTATTAGATAATCTTCATAGATTTATTCTAAGAATGGAGCACAAATATAGTGAATATACTAAACGTTATATTTGGATTGCTGAATGAAAAGAATATGATGATTCAGAATTATGAATAAAAGATTTTTCAGATGTAGAACTTCCTAGTGAAGATAAAAGTATATTAGAAAGAAAAGTTCATAAACCACAAATTGAAGAAATTGAAGAAGAACATGAAAAGGAAGAATTAAAGAAAGAAAAGCAAAGTAAGAATTCAGAGGTTAAAGATAAGAAAGAATCAAAAAAAGAAAATAAATGATGGTTTTCTAAAATAAAGAATTGGTTTAAATAATTTTATATTATTCAGAATAACAAAATGAAAAAAACACAATCAATTTGATGATTACTACTTCTCTGAATGGTATTAACATGATGTAGTTTTTTCTGATGAGATAAACAAGAAGAAAATACTAATTATGAATATTATGATCCATGCGCATCATGATCTTGATATATTACTTTGTGAGAGTATTGAAATATCTGTAAATTTGATGATTGATCATTCTGTAGCACAACAAGTTTCTTGGATTGAACTTGTAAAAGTTGAGATAAATATGAAGAAGTAAAATATTCAGACAATGACTGATTGCTAAATTGTCCAACAGATTATGTACCTGTTTGTTGAGACGATGGATATCTATACTTAAATGATTGTTTCCTTGATAGACAATGAATAAGCAAATCTCCGACACTTGTTGAAAAAGATGGTGCTTGTGTATCAGCTGAAGATATAAGTGAAGAATAATGAATTTTGAATTTATAGTTCAATTAGTATATGAAAAAATTTGGTTTCCTATTAATTATATATTTTGCATTGTTTGGCTTTATAAACCATACATATGCTCGTTGAGATCATCCAGACACTTATAACATTAAAGTTTCCCCAAACTTTTTCTGAACATTTGAAGAAACTGATTTTTCTGTATCAGCAATTAAAAATAATTTAAAAATGCCTACTTATGAGTGATATATTACAATCACGATTTTTGATGAAAGATGATATATTTTAAAACCAAGTGAGGCGTCACTACCTAATGATTGATGGATAGAATTTACGCAACAAGATCAATGAGAAAAGAAGTTTAAAAGCTGATTGATGATAAGAAAATGATGAAATTACAAGATTTGTGCATCAGATTTTAGTAACGAAAATCGTTCATGATGTAATTCTATCTTAGTATATGATAAATCAACTAATCAATGACTTATGACCTTATTAAATAAAAGATGAATAACAGTTCATGAAAACTGGGATGCGTTTAAACCAAATAATTCAATAAGAAGAGATGAAGCATCAAAAATGATAATAACAGCAATCCCCTATGTAAAAAACTGAACAAAATTAGAATGAAATAATAAGAATTGTAAGTTTGATGATATATGAGACGCATGGTCAGATTTACAATGGTCTGTACGAGAATCTTGTAAATTATGAATATTTAAATGAAGTAATGGTAAATTTAATCCTAAAGATACAATTACAAACTGACAATTGATAACGGTGATTTGAAGAATACTTTATTGAAAATTAGATGAAAGCTGAGAATCTTATGTAACACCATATGCTAATAGACTAAAATCAGACTGATTATTATCTAATGTAAAAATATCTAAATCCGAATGGAACTATCCAGCTAAAAGATGAACAGTTGCAAAACTATTATGAGAAATAATGTAGTATGTACTGTAAATATAAAATTACTATTGACATTAACTCTAGAGATATTTATAAACTAATTGCCAATCAAGAATTGATTCGGTAACGTCAGCGGTTTCCAGCTGAAAAACAAACAAATACATACAGTTATATGAAGGTAATCGCATTTACTGAACTCCTCAAGCAGGAGAATTTGCCAGCACATGGCGCAAAGTACGTGTTAGTATCCGCAGAGGGTCTCCCCGAAGGCTTTTCAGAAGGTCCGGCTTGGAAGCCATTGGACGAAGACTACGAGAAGTTCCATGACAAGTTGCCCGCCGGCGAGAATGTCGCTATGGTCATCAAGATCAAGCCGCGCAAGGTGAAGTTTATCGACATCAAGAATCGCCGATCGACATCCTCGCCGTATAGCTACACAACGGCCGTCCAGCATCTGGTCGCTGAGATCTCTCGCTAGAGCTGACTACATGCGCACATAGGAGTAAGTTGAAATTCAATTTACTCCTTTTCTTATGTCGAAAAATTTAATATAACAAAAAAAGCTCTCCATACGAAGAACTTTTTTTGCTTTTACCTTCTATACTTCACCATGAAAACGAACACAACAATTCACACATCAATCTTATAATTATTTTTAATATTAAAGTCAATACAAAATAATAAAAAAATTAAAAAGTCAGTATTATTGAATAAGTTCAAATCTTTCTCTAACGAAATTGTGTTGTTTTAATAATGAATTTTCCTATACTACATAAAATTTTAATCATTATTAACTTATATATGTGGTGAATTATATTATGAATTTTAGCCTTTATTGTGCTAGTAATTTTACATGAATTTTGACATTTTACAGCTGCTAAAAAGTCTTGAGTAAAAGTAAAGGAATTCTGATTATGATTACCTCCAAAAGTTACAACTTTATGGAAAGATAAAACATGAACTGAATACACATTAAACTGGATTCCATTAGGATGATTTGTTCAACTTAAATGAGAAGATTGAGCTGATAACGAAGAAAATAGTGATCCAGATAGTTTTATTAAAGCTAAAATGTGGAAAAAATTGATTATTGTTTTAGCTTGAGTTATTATGAACTGTATTACAGCATGGGTATTATTTACAATAAGCTTTACAGCTGGTATGAAACCAATGTGAGTACTACCTGATTGATATTTATGATTATATTCTGAAAGTTATGTATCTCCATCAATATCATTCCTTCAAAAACAATGATTTATAAGCTGAGAAGTTGTGGATTGAGATATAATAGTTACATCAGTAATATGATGATGAGTTGCTGATAAATTATGATTCCAAACGTGAACAGTAATTAAATCAATTAACTGAATAGAAATATCTCAAAAGAATTTAGCAGAAACTCTTGAATCAATATCAAATACAACAGGAAACGCTATAGCATATAGTTTCTCATGAGATACAGCGGTTAATCAAGCAGAATTTGATTGTTGAGATGATTGTAAACTTTGAATAGTCTATAATACTACAGCATGAGATTTTGAAGTATTAGAAATTAAATATCCTTTTCATAAGGCTATGTTAGCAGCATTCCATGAAATTAAGGCTGAATGGGATTTTACAATGGATAATTTAGCTAGAATCTGATCATTGATTGTTAATTGAAAATGAACACAAGCAATAAATTCATTATCATGACCAGTTGCTATTGTTAAGGTATGACAGGTAATGTTTGAAAACCTTTGATTTGTTAGTTTCTTGGCATTTGTATGAATGATATCAATGGCTCTTGCTATTATGAATGTTCTACCATTACCAGCTCTCGATTGATGAAGATTTTGGGCAATTATAATTCAAAAATTATTTAGAATAAAAGAAGAAAAATTCTCTATAGTTGAATGATATGTTAATTCAGTATTTCTTATCTTATTACTAATAATTTGAGTATTAATTATGATAAAAGATACTACTTTCTGGTGAGTAAATATCCCTTTCTTTAACTAATAAGTAATCGGATGAAAAAAATAATTTTCTGACTCTTATTAATTAGCTGATTATTAACCATAGGTCAATTTGAATCATATTCATATTCAGCACAATCTGAAAAGCTAATAAAGACTTTTAATAATCAGATGTCGTCTATGACTGAACAAAAAAAGAAGGATTATCTTAATATAATTACTTCTATTCTTAATGAACCAAACGTTCAAAGGAATGCTAATTCTACCGCAAAAATATTAATTAAGGAGTTATGAGAACGAAGTGCTTCAGAATTAAATAAGCTCAAAAAAACTAAAACAACATCAAATATCGCAAAAAAATCAGATTGAACAAACTATCAAACGCTGTCAAACGTTGATTTTGATAAAGTAAGATCGACACTTCTATCATGGCATAACGATTTAAGAGCAGAAAAATGAATAGAAAAACTTGAATATCACAGTGATTTAGAAAAGTCAGCAGTTGCTTGGGCTAAAGAAATTGCAGATAATTGATTAACACAATGAGTTCATAAAAGAACTGAAAGTGATTGATTCTATAATTATAACAACATCAAAGATTGGTTTAATAATCTTAATGTATTCTTTCCTAACGAAACACAATGAAAGGCAGTATTCTCTGAGAGCGTTTGATATAGATATTATAAATGTAATAATTGAGATTGTACAGATAAGCTAATTGAATCAGCTAAGAAAGTTTTTGATAGTTTCATTAAAGAATGAGAAAAAGGTACTCACTATAAAGCGATAGTTATGCCTCATTTCAGTCGTATATGAATATGATTCTGATTAAATCCTACGACTAATATGGTATATGTTGTATTTCATTATGCTGAAGAAGTTGTCGAGTAATTTATTATTGAACTTGTTGTAAAAAAAGCTACATTCAAAATACAGATTTACAATTTAATATATAAAAATGTCGGTACTCTAGCATGTAATCTATAAATAACTATCAAATAATATTTAATTCTTATAATACTTAACAATGATTGATATTAAAAAAGTTCGTGATGATGTTCAAGCGTATAAGCAAATATGTGAAAAAAGACATATGGATATTGATGTTGATGCTGTATTGGCATTAGATGATCAAAGAAAAGCTCTTCAATTAGAAATAGATCAAACTAAAGCTCAGCAAAAGCAACTTGCAGCTCAAAAAGATTATGAATGAGCTAAGAATCTTAAAACTAAAATTCAAGAATTGGAGAATAAACACTGAGAAATAGCTAAAGAACTTGAATGAAGATTACTTAAAATGCCTAATACTTCACTTCATCCAGATGTCCCAGAAGGAAAAGATGATAGTGAAAATGTTGTAGTAAAAACATATTGAGAAATTCCTCAGTTCGATTTCAAACCACTTGATCATATCGAATTAATGAAAAAATATGATATGGTTGATATTGAAAGATGAGTAAAATTAGGATGAGCAAGAAGTTACTTCCTTAAATGAGATGGAATGCTCCTAGAACAAGCTGTATTACAATATACATTAAAAAAATTAGTAGAAAGAGGATTTATTCCTATGCAAGTTCCAAATATTGTTAATCCTGAATGTTTAATTTGAACATGATATTTCCCTGGATGAGAAGAAGATGCTTATTGGATGGAAAGAGATGATCAATGGTTAATCTGAACTTCTGAAATCCCTGTAACAGCATATCATATGAATGAAATACTTTCAGAAGATGAATTACCAAAAAAATATTGTGGTTATTCTACATGTTTCCGTCGTGAAGCTTGAACTTACTGAAAAGATACTGCATGATTATATAGAGTACATCAATTCCAAAAAGTAGAACAAGTTATTATTCTTCCTGAAGATGAAAAAATGTCTGATCAATATTATCATCAAATTCTACAAAACTCAATGGATGTTTTAACTGATTTCGAGCTTCCATATAGAGTATTACAACTTTGTAGCTGAGATTTAGCAATCTGAAAATATAACTCAAATGATCTAGAGTGTTGGATGCCTTCAAGAAATTCATATTGAGAGACTCATTCTGTAACAGCGTTCTTAGACTTCCAAGCTAGAAGACTTAATCTTAAATATCGTGATAAAGAATGAAAGATTCATTATTGTTATACAATGAATAATACTGCTATCGCTACACCTAGAGTTCTAATCGCTCTTATAGAAAATAATCAAACTGCTGATTGAAAGATAAGAATTCCAAAGGTATTACAACCATATATGGGTAAAGAAATTATCGGTTAAGTATAATATAAAAAGGTTCTTCAATGAACCTTTTTTTACTATTTTTGAGAACAAACTACAACATCTTTTCATCATAAATCAGCTATTATATTTTCCCAAGCTCAAATTTTCTTAAAGTTACTATATAGTAAGTTAAAACTAACCTTATCTTTTATAGTATTAAAAAATTTAATAAAATTATCTTTCTCTTCCTTTGTGATTTTATGGCATCAATTGCTATTTTTTACATATGCTATTTTTGAATATAGTTTCTCTTCAATATCATTTTCTGTAAAATCATTGTCACTTAAATAAAAAATGTTCCGTTTTCAGTTCACAGCAATTCAGATTCAATTAGTTATAAACTCAAAGCTAATTTTATCAACATTATTAGACTCAAGATTTTTGCGATAAAAAGCAATCTTAGAATAAGGTGGATATTTATTATAATGATTCATAAAATCTTCAACGTTATCAAAAAAGATTACTTTATTGGTTTCAGCCATTTTTCAATGCTGAAAATTACCAAAAAAGTCATTCATTTCATTTATTATTTCAGTATTTTTTCTATTAGGTTTTAAGATATAATCATTAACCTTTCTGATAATTTTTCATTCATTAACTCATCTTACATGAATACCTTCATGATCTACAAAATAATCTTCTCATTGAAAGCTAATTATTAATCAAGAATGTCTCATTGAAGGCTCTCATAAAATTTTATCTTCAAGATTTTTGAATCTGAAAAATTTAATTTCAAGATCTAATCAGGCTTCTTTTAATTTTTTAAAAAAATTATAAAGCAATATTGTTCGATAGCTACAGCATCATCATTCAGGCATTCAATCAATTCACCAATTTCTTCAGTATGACATCTGAAAAAACTGTTCTGAGACATTTTTATTGTTGAACTTATTTATTGAAGTCTTTGGAATACTATTATGTATCTTTGTAAAATAACTATCTCAATCAAAGAAATTTATAAATCTACAAATATCATCAAAAAAAGCCTTCTTTTCATACTTGGACTTTGTTGATGTAATCTTATATTTTACTGAGTTGATAAGTTTTTTAATAAGATTATTTGTATCTTGCTCTAGTGAACTTAATTTTTTGTTATTTCTAATAGTAGAATAACTTACAAGTCTAAAGAGCTTTAAGAGTATTTTTTCAAATTCTTTTGTAATATATTCTGGATCCTGAGACGATTGTAAAACCTCAACCTCTTCAAGATTTAACCTAGAAAAATTTGAATTTCTCTTTTTGATGTCAGTAAATATAATTGTCTTATCTAGCATAATCAAAGATATAATTAAATTAATAATTGTATAATAATATTATATTAAAATGTCAATAAAAAAGTATCAGTAAATAACTGATACTTAATTGAGAAGATTAGAATACTTTCACATACCTAATTTCAGTTAATGCAGCAATAACGAAGAAGACGAATGCTGAAGTAACGCCAACTGCTGCACCCCACGAAGCATCATTAGTTTTGACTGATAACAAGGTTATTATCAATACAAAGAATGAAACTCCAGCAGAAATTGTGAATACTGTTGGGTGGAGTGAACGGCCATTGATTACAGTCTTTTCCCACTTATTTGTTATAATGAAGTGGGTAATAAGCAGAATAGAGGCAATAATGCAGGGGATCAAAATGTAGTTAAATCTTTCACTACAATCAACATTGTCGTAAATGATTCCGTTTGCAATAGAACAGCAAACCAAACCAATCCAAAGTAAAAAAATTTCCATAGGCAATAATTTTATTGGTTTTGTTTATGTTAATAATATAAGAAAGTAAAAATTAAAAAGCAATAGAAAAAGCCTTGAAAGTAAAAAACAATCAAGGCATAATTTTTAACTGTAGCGCTCTCTAATTTCTTTAAGCTCTTCATCTGTAGGGAATCGGTAGTCACCTTCAGTATATCCACTTAACGAATGGCGAGATAAATCATATCTGCTATGCCTTACAGAGTTGTCATCATCAACAGAAAGTCCGAGGAAGATGAATAACAAAGAAATTATTGAACAGCCTGAGGCGAAGACATTTCCGATATCACTAGTCCCAAGTATGGGAAGTGAAATAATCATGATGAAAAAAGATCCGACAGCAATGCCTCCACATAATAGAGCAGTAAAGAGAGGGGATTTAACACCTTTATTGTGTAAAATAACACAACAAACCAATGTAGGAATAGAAAGGAAAATGGTCCAATCATACCCACAATAAAGCATTGCATCCATAATAAATATAGATGCTACAATGCTAATAACCCAAAAAATAATCTCCTTTTTCATAATAGAATTTCAGTTAGTTTTTTATTTATATTTTATGTTTTTGTATTAACTAATATACTATAAAAGTTAGAAAAGTCAAATAGAAAAATCCAATTTTAAAGCTAATATTTATATAATATAATTTGTTGAATTCAGATAACAAAATAAGTACAATAAAATCACAAATAAATAATAATAAACAAACTAAAAAATAATGAATTATGAGACAGTACATTGAATTAGCAAAGAAAGTTATCGAGAATGGTGGATTTCTCGAAGCTAAAAACGGTGAATCAATAACTATTGGTTTTGAGGTCTGGAGCGATGAAACATTCAGAGCTGTTCCACTCTATCCGCGTAAAGATCATACCATAAGGTCTTCGTTTGTATCGTCATACTACTTGTTGAGATCATGTAACTTCAAGGATGAGGAGGGTAATTCTGTTGATATCGGAAGGTTGCTAGATATTTTAACAGAAAAGTCGGAAACAAAGAGGCATTCTTTTGAGCTAACGGATTTTGACGGTATTGTATACAAATTCAATAATTTCGGAATGGCTTTTGAAAATATTGAAGGAGAAATTCCAAGTATTGAAACAACTCTTCATAGTCCTTCGCTCGATCATGTCTTGCCTACCATCCTGGATCAGCTGATATGGATGTTTATAATCCTTGGCTACTTTACAAAGATAACAAAATCGTGGGCAAAATCTCAAAACTATCTTACAGGCGAGGTGAAAATCAACATAACTGGAGTGATGAACGCTGTAAGCGTAAAAGGACTCCAGAAGAATCTTGATTCAATACTCACCGAACCATTTATGAATGTCCGCATATTGCCAAAAGCACACTATATCACAACTCTAGACTATGATAAGCATGTGCTGATTGACCGCGACTTCCATAAACTCTACAATGTTTAACATTAACTAAAAGTCTATAAGGGATTCTTATAGGCTTTTTGATTAAAAATATGATTAAAATATGTCAAGCTTATATTGAATAATCAAAGAATAAATAATTGCTTTTTTATGCTAAATTACTATAAAGACTAATTGAGAGAAATTCGAATTTTTATATATTGTTAAATTGTATGATTGATTGGATTTTGAATTTTATTTGATGAGATTACAATAAAAAGCAAATTGATGCTATTTTACCAATTGTTACTCAAATAAATCATTATTATGCAGATTTTGATAAATTATCTGATGATGAGATAAAGGCAAAAACAGATGAATTTAAAAAGAGATTACAAGACGGTGAAACACTTGATGATATCCTTCCAGAAGCTTTTGCTGTTGTAAAACAAGCATGTAAAAGATTAGTTTGAACAACTGTTAAAGTAAAATGACAAGAATTAACATGGAATATGATTCCTTATGATGTTCAACTTATCTGATGAATTATCCTTCATCAAGGAAAAATTGCTGAAATGAAGACATGAGAATGAAAGACATTAGTTGCAGTAGCTCCAGTTTACCTTAATGCTTTAACTGGTAAATGAGTACACGTTGTAACAGTTAATGATTATCTTGCATCTCGTGATAGTGAATGGATGGCTCATGTTTATACATGGCTTTGATTAACTGTTTGATCAGTAGTAAAATCAACACCATTACAATCTAGAAGAGAGGAGTACTCAAAAGATATTACCTATGTTGAAAATACAGAATTATGATTTGATTACCTAAGAGATAATCTTGTAAAATCAATGAAAGAAAGATCTTTGACTTGGAGACCTTTAAATTATGCTATTGTCGATGAAATAGATTCAATCCTTATTGATGAAGCTAGAACTCCATTAATTATTTCACAACCTAGAGAAGAACCAACAGAAAAATATACATATTATGCTCAAGTAGTTAATTTCTTAACACCTTGTTCTCAGAAAAAGAAGGTTTCTAAATGATTAATTTCAGAAATCCTTAATGATGAATACTGAAAAGAACAGGAAGAAGATTGAGATTACTATATTGATGAAAAAACAAAGACTGCTCAACTTTCTTGAAAAGGTATTGCTAAACTTGAAGAAATCCTAAAGGTTGAAAATATCTATAAAGATATGGGTTATGAAGAAATCCATCATATTGAAAATGCTCTTAAAGCCAAAGCAGTTTATATTAAAGATAAAGATTATATCGTCTCAAATGGTGAAGTTTTGATTGTTGATGAACATACAGGACGTACAATGCCTTGAAGAAGATTTTCAGAAGGACTTCATCAAGCAATTGAGGCTAAAGAAGCTGTGAGAATTCAAAGAGAATCACAAACAATAGCTACAATTACATATCAGAATTTCTTCAAACAATATAATAAACTTTGTTGAATGACTGGTACTGCTTCAACTGAATGAGAAGAATTTAATAAGATCTATGAACTAGATGTTGTTATCGTTCCTACAAACAAACCAGTTATAAGAGTTGATATGAATGATAAAGTATATTTCAATCAACAAACTAAACGAAAATTTGTAAAAGATTATATTAAGTTCTATCATGAAATCTGACAACCAATCCTTATTGGTACTGCAGATATTGCAACATCAGAATATGTTTCAAAGATCCTTGAAAAAGAAGCAATAACACATTCTGTTCTTAACGCAAAATTCCATGAACAAGAAGCTAAAATCGTTTCAAATGCTGGTAAATATAGGTCAGTTGTAGTTGCTACAAATATGGCTTGAAGATGAACAGATATTAAGCTAGAAGACTGACTTAATGAGAAAATGGCTCAAAATTATGTAAAATATTTTAGAAAGAACGCTAAAACTTGAGCAACATTAGTAGCTAAAATCTATTCAAAATTAGAGTTAGATTTAATAAAGAATGCTCTTAAAGAAGAATATCAATTATCTGATGGCTGGGATAAAAATCTATTCAAATGAGTTGAAGTCGAAGATTGAAAAATATCAGTTGTTATTACTGAAAAAAGAAAAAATAACACAATTCCTTATGCTAAATTAACATTCACACCATCAGCTGTAGATTCATCTAAAGGAGTGATTGAAAAAGATCTATTCTTCTGATTATTTATTCTTGGTACAGAAAAACATGAATCAAGAAGAATTGATAATCAGCTTAGAGGTAGAGCTTGAAGACAATGAGATCCATGAATATCAGTATTCTTCGTTGCACTTGATGATACGCTTATGAGAAAAATGTGATGAGAAAAATTCCAATCACTTGCATCAATGTTGCTTTCAAAAGATGATCTTGAGAACTTAGAGTTAACACAAAAGCAATTCTCAAAGAATATTACAAGAGCTCAAAAAGAAATTGAATGATGGTATTTTGGAATAAGAAAGCACTTATTTGATTATGATAGTGTTGTAGATAAACAAAGAAAGAGAGTATATAAGATTAGAGATGAAATCTTATTAGCTGAAGATAGTGAAGAACTTCAAAAGAAATATGTAGAGAAACTTGAGGAAGATTTCTTAACTGAAAGTAAGAACATTATCTTAACTCAGATTACAAGTGCAGAAACAACAGGACAATCAGTATCTGATTTACTAATTGTATTAAATAAAGAATTCTGACTTAATATTACACAACCTGAGCATGCTGAATTATCTAAGTTAGATTATGAATCTCTTAAGGCAATGCTCATTGAAAGATTAGATGGATACTTTACTAGAGTCTTCTCTGAAATAGATACTAAAATTCTATTCCAAATCTTCAGAGAAGTACATCTTCACTTCTTAGATAAATTATGGATAGATCATATTGATGATATGCAAAACCTAAGAGAAAAAGTTGGACTTATGTCATATGCTCAAATGGATCCATTAGTTATTTATAAGAAAGAATCTTTTGAGAAATTCCAACAACTATTGGCTAACATTATTAATAGTACATCATCATATCTTCTAAAGCTTGACTTTGATGCTATAGCTACTCAACAGCAAGCAGCACAACTTATCCAAGAAGAAAATAATCAAGAAAAAGTAATAGAAATATTAAGTTCAGCTTCTCGTAATATGTGACCTGTTAGAAGACCACAACAACCTAAGCCTCAAGAAGATGCAAGAGCTAAAATATTTGAAAGTGCACCATCTTCTAATAGCGATGACGATGTTGAAGTGTTTGAGGTAGTAGATGCTGATGAACCAGCTACAAATCAAGTTATTAAACCTCAAGGTAAAGTAAGACCAAATGATCCATGTCCTTGTTGAAGTGGTAAAAAATATAAAAAATGTCACTGAAAAGATGAATAATAATGGAGCTCCTTGAAATAGGAGCTTTCTTTAATGTTATATAAATGAATTTATGACTAAAATATGAATAGATTGTGATGAAGTAATTTCAGAAACAATAGATGAGATACTAAAACGTTGAATCTTTAAAGATAAAAATATATCAAAGTCAGATATAACTTCTTATTATCTACGAGATATACCGAAATTGAATATGACGAAAGAAGATTGAGTGAAAGAATTTTTCTGATTCTTTGGTTCTGATGATTATTTTCAAACAAAACCAGTATCATGAGCACTAGAAAAATTAAAAGAATTAAAAGAACAATGATATGAGCTTTATGTAGTAACAGCAAGATCAGAACAATTTAAAGAAAGAACTATTAAACGAGTAAATGAGAACTTTGAATGAATCTTTTCATGATTTTTATTTATGAATCAGTTTAAGGAAAATGAGGTTCCAAAATCAAAATTATGTAAGGATTTTTGAATCAAACTACTAATTGATGATAGTGTAAATAATATATTAGATATCAATAAAGAATGAATACCTTGAATCTTATTAGATAAGCCATGGAATGCTTGAATAGAAGATAATAAACTGATAAAGAGATGTAAATCACGAGATGATGTAGATGTATCATATTTCCTAAAATAAAGCACCTTTATAAAATTCTATTGTATCTCCAAAGTAATTCTTTATCAACAATATGTACATAAAAATTAATAAATAAAAGTTTTTCTTTATTTTTTTCTCTCATTAGATAAGTCGTGAGACTTTATGGTACAATGTTTTACAGGGTAACAACAAAAGCAGGCTCCTAATTGTTTTCAATGGGAGCTTTTTTTAATAAAAAAATACAGGACATTAAATCCTGTATTTCCCATTAAATATTATCATTTAATTAGTAAGCATATTGATAATTAACACTTTCTTCTCAATTATCTACTGTAGCTGCAACAAATTCTAATGTTTCTGGATTGTTGATATATAAGATTGTTCATGTCTTACCTTCATCAAATGTAACATTATATAATGAATAAATCATTCAATCTTCAATATTTGATCAATTTAATTCAGCACCTGTAACATTTGAAGCTGCTGGAGTTAAGTTTGCTAATGTTGGTTCGATATTTTCAAAAGAAAGTTCTCAACCATCAGAAACTTCAGTATTAAAATTATAAGTAGAATATGTAGCTGATTTAGGGAAGCTTACCTTAGCAATTGATTCAATATCTTCATTAGTTAAAGAGTTGATATCATCATAAGAGAATTGATAATTAATTGTATAACCAGTATCTAGAATATTAGCGGCAACAAAATTTAAAGTAGCTGGATCATTTATGTAAAGAACTTCTACATTACTTCAATCATCAAGATTAGCATCAGTTAAAGTATAAATCATTCAATCTTCAATTCATGAACTTTTAATCTCTCTACTAATGATATTAGAATATTCAGGAGTTAAGAATCATTTTTCAGATTTAGTGTAAACATGACTTCATTCAGATTCTACTTTATTCTCTGCATTATTATACTTTGAATAAGTGTATGATTTAGGGAAATTATTTTCTATAGCAGAAACTAATTCTGAAAGATCTAAAGATTCTTTTACATTTGATACTTCAACTCAAGTATTAACATCACTCTCAATAGTGTTAACTTTGCTTTCACATCAAGCAAGAACGATAATTGAAGCTGCAGATAGAGCAACTAATGGTAAAATTTTTTTCATAATTAAAAATAAATAAGGAAATAAAATCTTGATTAGAATATATTTATTTAGCATTTAAATTCAATTTAAAGATAAAAAATACTTAAAAATACAAATATAAAGAACATTGTATTGACATTAAAAAGGTTTTTTGTAAATTATTTTTGCTTAACAAAAAAAACAAATATGGAAGTAATTATCACAATTGGTGCCGCTCTTCGTAGCGAGAAAACGAAGAAGGCTTGCAGAATCAATCAGTGTTCCAGCTTTACCAAGCTTGCACTGAAGGTAAAGGATCTTCAGAATCACGCGGTTCATGACGACAAAACTGCGTCGATAAAGTGTTCTGAGTTTGCCATCGAGGTTGAAAACTCATCGCCAAACTGGAGCGATGTTATCAACTACACTGTTGACGGAGACTTGGTAAAGTTCACTGCGGCCAAAGGCTACATTTTTGGCCCAATTATCCCTGGTTATCAGTAATCTGCTGATGTTCAAAAAAATTCTAAAAACATTTGTAGAATGCCTTGTAATACTGATTCTATTCTGTTTATTCAGCTTACTGTTTCAGAAATGCGGCATTTTAAAACTTACAAACACTAATTATGAGATAAGTAGTAAGTCTCAAGTTGTTTACTACAAAGTAGCGGTCGAATCTGATCGCTATTTTTTTAATAAAAAAAGGATGAGTAGAAAACCTGCTCATCCTGTAAATACTAATACTCGTACTTCTCACCTTGAACCCAATCGCTAGGAATATACTTCTCACGGGTAGAACAATACTTTGTCTGTTTGTCAGGCAGTGCAGAAGGAGCCCAGTTAACACCATACACAGACATTGCGTGCGTGTCT